>Ga0315336_1000854_pt1 | contig 70478 bp, 67 predicted proteins | sample ASW5metaG_FD_204512 | JGI IMG/M metagenome (GOLD analysis project Ga0315336, IMG submission 204512) | Ammonia-oxidizing marine archaeal communities from Monterey Bay, California, United States - ASW #5 | ecosystem: Environmental > Aquatic > Marine > Intertidal zone | place: USA: California... | reverse complement strand
ACCCATGAGCTTACGATCCCGTGGGTGGCCGGGAGGGGGCGCGGGCCGGCCATGGCACCGGCAGAGCCAAAGAAGGCCGGTGCGAGGCGCCAGCCGAATGAGATAACAGACAGGCAACGCGCGGCTCGACAACGACCGGTGGCGGAAGACATGCAGGCGTGTTAACCGGAGGGGCCGCGAACGGAACGGTCGGACAGGAGATTTCATGACCACCGTGAAGCCCGAGCTCGTCAGTCCGGGGCGCCTGCCGCCCGGCTCGACGCCGGCGCAACGCTTGCAGCCGGTCAAACCCCGCGATGCGGCGACGCTGATCCTGAAACGCGAGGGGCGCACCGGTCCCGAGATTTTGATGGGCCAACGCGCCGGGCGCCACAAGTTCATGCCCGGCGCTTACGTTTTCCCGGGCGGCAAAGTCGACGGCCATGACAGCCGCATCCGGCCAGCCAGTAAACTGAGCGCCGAGGCGATGCGGCATCTGACCCAAGCGGCGAGCCCGGTGCGCGCCGGCGCCATCGGCAAGACCGCGATCCGAGAGACCTACGAGGAGACCGGGCTGCTGATCGCCGCCCCGGGCGATCTCGGAAAACCCAGCGATGCGACCTGGCGGGCCGTGAAGGAGATGGGGCTGGCCCCGGACCTGGCGCACCTCACCTATCTCGGCCGCGCAATCACCCCGCCGGAATCTCCGATCCGCTTTCACGCCCGCTTCCTATTCGCCGACGCCGAACATGCTCGCGGCGAGATCGGCGGCTCGGGCGAACTTCTCAACTTGCATTGGGTAGCGCTCGACGACGCGCTACGGCTGCCGATCGCCGATGTTACGGAGTTCATGCTGGGCGAGTTGAAACGATATTTGGACGGCGACGAATCGGCGCGCCGCCAGCGGCCGCTTTTCCGCTACCGCAAGAACCAAGCTTTCGCTGTATATATGTAAGGCAACGCAAGCGAGGCGAGCGTGAACGACAAACCACCACCTCCGCCTCTGAAGGGTGAGGCTGCAGCACTCCGCGACTTCGTCCTCGGCTTTCCCGAGACCACCGAGGATTTTCCGTGGGGCGAGCGCGCCTTCAAGGTGCGTAAGAAGGTCTTCGTCTTCATGGGCGCCAACGACGGGATTGGGCTCAGCGTCAAGCTGCCGCAATCGCGGGAATTCGCGCTCGATTATCCCTTCACCGAGCCGACCCACTACGGACTGGGCCGGCACGGCTGGGTGAGCGCACGTTTTGCGAAAGGCGAAGCGCTGCCGCTCGATCTCCTGCGCGCCTGGATCACTGAGAGTTACCGGGCGGTGGCGCCCAAGACACTGGCGAAAATGATCGCGGCGCCCGAACAATCGCCCGACAGTTCCCCCCACAGAACCGAAGAAACCTAACGCTCCCCTGTTCCTACCCCTGTGGTGTATCGGCCTTGCAGCGCTGCTTGTCACCCGAACAGCCCACGGTTACGCTTTGCGGGATACGGATGCCGTCCCCGATCCCCACCCGGGCGGCGATGAAGGGAGATCAGGCATGACGAATGACGAAGCGCGAAGCGAGTTCGCCGCCCTCTGGCCCGGTGGGCAAAGCGGCGTGGAGCCGATCGATCCGGTATCGCGCCCGAAAACATTGGACGGCAAGACGATTGCCTTCATCTGGGATTACGCCTTCCGCGGCGAGGAAATCTTCCCAGTGGTGCAGGACGCGATCGCTTCCAAATTTGACGGCGTGAATTTCGTCGGCCATGACGTTTTCGGCTCGACCTTCGGCGGCGACGAACATGAAGTGCTGCGCCGCCTGCCGGAGCGCCTGCGAGAGCATAGTGTCGATGCGGTGGTTTCCGGCATCGGCTGTTGAGGGGCCTGCACGCCCGCCGTGCTGCGGGCGAGCGCCGTCGTTGAGAAGGCGGGTATACCAACGGTCTCCCTGATCTGCGAAGGCTTCGTCGGTCAGGCAAAGGCGATCGCGCCGGGGCTCGGCATAGCCGGGCTGCCGGTGGCGGAGATCCCTGGCCATGTCGATGGCCAGAGCCTCGACGAGCTGCGCGCCAACCTTCGAGCGCGCACGACCGACGCGGTGATAGGAAAGCTGACCACTGCGCTGACGGCTGCCGAAACTGTAGAAGGTCCCTCCGGGGACAGTATCGTCATGCGCGGCGGCTTCGACGAGATCAACGAATTTTTCTACGAGCGACAATGGAGCGACGGCCTGCCGATCGTACCGCCGACGCCGCAGTCGGTCGCGGCCTTCCTGGAATTCACCGACGACGATCCCGACTGGGTCATCGGTGTGCTCAAGCCTTCCGGTTCGCAGGCGACGGTGCGCAACGTGGCGATCAACGGCGTGATGGCGAATTGCCGCCCGGAATACATGCCCGTGCTGATCGCAATCGCCGAGGTGCTGGCCGATCCAGGCTATGGCGTCGAACACAGCGGCGATACAACCGGCGGCGAGGCGTTGATTATCCTGAGCGGGCCGGTGATCAATGAGCTCGATTTCAACTGCGAGGGCGGAGCGTTGCGCGACGGCATCCGCGCCAATACCAGCGTCGGGCGGTTTCTCAGGCTCTATCTTCGCAACGTCGCGCGCAGCCTGCCGGGCGGCGGCGACAAGGCGACCTTCGGCAACACTTGGCGCGTCGTGCTGGCGGAGAACGAAGCCGCCTGCGCCACCCTTGGCTGGCCGCCCTACAGTGTCGACCAGGGGTTTCAATCCGGCGACAACGTTGTGACGCTCGCACGTTTCACCGGCGGCGGTGTGGTCGGCTCGATCTTCGGCGACACACCGGACCAGATCGCGCCCTATCTCGGCGACGGCCTGGTCCGGCAGGCAAGCTGGGAGTACGGCTTCACCGTCGGCTTTGCGCCGGGCACCTACAGGCCGCTGCTCGTCCTGAGTCCCATCGTGGCCAAAACGCTGGCCGATGCAGGGCTTTCGAAAGACGAGGCCAAGGCGCTGCTGTTCGAGCATGCGCGTTTGCCGGCGCGAAAGCTGGAAACTTATATCGGTGCGTGGTCGAACTTGGTGCCGGGCCGCCAGACGCTGGAAGCGCTCGTCGCCGCGGGCAAGGCGGCGCCGGACTTCGCGATAAGCGCCGACCCGGAACGGCTGGTGCCGATCGTCGCGCGGGCCGAAGACATCATGCTGGTCGTCAGCGGCGATCCGCTGCGCAACAATGCCTACGCCTTCGCCAGCAACGGCATGCACGGATATCCGACCAGCAAACGGATACGATTGAAGGACTGAGCGCCCGAACGGCATTCGGAACAGACACCGAAAAGAGGATCGACCATGGATAGACTGTCGCTGCTCAATGAGACCAAACTGCCCTTCGCTGAATTGCTCGGGATCCGTTTCGTTTCGGCTGAACCCGACCGCGTGGTCGCCGAAATGCATGTGCGCGAGGAGCTCTGCACCAGCCCGACTGTGGCCCATGGCGGCGCCATCATGGCCTTCGCCGATACGCTGGGGGCGACCGGCACGTTCCTCAACATGCCCGAGGGGGCCAACACCACGACGATCGAAAGCAAGACCAATTTCCTGGCCGCTGCGCCTGTTGGCACGGTTGTCACCGGCGAAACCACGCCCATCCATCGCGGCCGCACGACGATGGTCTGGCAGACCCGGGTCACCACGGAGGCCGGCAATCTGGCTGCCTTGGTCACCCAGACGCAACTGGTCATCCCCGCCAAGGCGTAGGGCGAACCGCATCAAGAAGGATTGAGGCGAACCTACATTGGCTCGATGGAGACGACCGGCGCCGCGATCCCCACAAAATCAGGACATGGTCACGCCATCGAGATTGCGCTTGGTCCGACGGACGCGCGCTAAGTGGCTTTCGGCTTAAACCAGATGCGCCCCGATCCAGAAGAATCCCATAATCAATGGCAGTGCAATCCCGCCCAAATGGGCCAGAAGCCACGGCCAATACCGACCCACGCCTTGCAGAAACACGACGACGACCCCGGCGATGCTCGATATCAGAGCCGCCGCGAGGCCGACGAAACCAAAGCCGCCTAGATAGAGGTCAAGCTCGGTCCGGTTCGTGTTGACGATCAAAATCCAAATAAACGCCGCGCCGAAACAAACGACTGAAATGGCATGCGGTATAAAAAACCGGAGCGGCGACCATCCGTTCATCTTTGGCTTTTCCACATCACCGCAAGCGCTACGCCTGTTGATTGTCTGCGATACCGTGCACCCGCAAACCCCGGACATTCGGAGAGTATCAGTCATGCGTCAAACCGACCAAGCGGGCGTTCGTCAACCTCGCGGCCTGGCAAAATGTTGCGCGGTTCAGAGCAAGGTCTATTTCACTGATTTGGTGCCGTGCCCGAACGAAGATCTCAGCCGAATTTACCACTGGATTCCCGAACTCTCGTGTAGGCGAATAATTTGAGCGCGCTTCGGCGATTCTGGTAAAGTTGCGACAGGGTCGCTTGGCGATCAGGGTGCAAGGCTTCTGTGTGAAGGAAAGGCAATACCGATGGGCACAACCAAACGCGCGGTGCAAACCGTTTTGTTTTTGGCCACCACCGCGATGGCGGCAACGGCATGGGCGCAAGGTGGGCGATCCGCCGCTTTGTTTCCAGGTACGTGCGCGGGGGGCCAATTTTCGATGGGCTCGATTTATTTTCCCAATGTCGGCAAGAATGACCGCGGCGAGGGCGCGCCATCCGTCATTCGCATCAGTCTTTGCTCACTCCGGCCGAACAGAAGTCTGCGGCTGACGCGCGGCGGCGGATGCCCGGGGCGTGTCATGAGTCGGACGCGGTTTCAGAACGTGGCCAGAAGCGATTTCAACGAGGGCGCACCGAACTTCGTCATCCTGCAGCTTTGCCGGACCGGTCCGTCACGCCGCAGGTATCAGATCACGACAGGCGCGTGCCGCGCGGGCATGAGGCTGGCTGGCAACCCATTACGCTTCAAGAATGTTGGCAACAACGACCGCAATCAAGGCGCCGCCAACCACGTTACGGTGAGCCTCTGCGTCGGCTGAGGCTCTGCTCCGCGCCTTACGCCGCGCGGTAGCGGGCATCGACGCTGAGTTCGCCCTCATGGGCGACGCGGCCGGTTTCGACCATGTGGATCATATGGGCGAAGACCGAGCGCGCGGCGGCGCGGTGCAGGCCCGGATGCACGTCCTTGTACATGCGCGGCACCATCGCCTCGATCGTGTCGACGCCTTCGCCGAGGTTCTTCAGGATCTGTTGCTCGCGCATCCGGCGGTGGCCGATGAAGCCGCGCACGAAGCTTTGCGGGCGGTCGATCGCGGGACCATGGGTCGGCCAGTAACGCTGGTCCTGATCACGGTCCAGCAGCAATCGCAGGCTCGCCAGGTAGTCGGCCATGTCGCCATCGGGCGGCGAGATGATACTGGTCGACCAGCCCATGACGTGGTCGCCTGAGAAGAGCGAGTTCTCTTCGCGCAGCGCGAAACAGATGTGGTTGGAGGTGTGGCCCGGCGTATGCACGGCTTCCACGCTCCAGCCGTCACCCTCGATGATGTCGCCGTGGCGGATCTCAACGTCGGGGGCGAAGTCCTGATCGCCACCTTCCTCGACGCTCTCGCCCTTGGCATATTTGCCTGAGCCGTGCGGACCGTAACCGTACGTCTTGGCGGTCACAGCCTTCTTGACCGGCGCACAGGCGGGCGAGTGGTCGATATGCGTGTGGGTGACAAGAATATGCGTCACGGTCTCGTTTTTGAGCGCGTCCAGGAGCGCCTGGACATGCTCGTCGACGAGCGGGCCCGGATCGACGATCGCCACTTTGCCGTGGCCGATCACATAGGTGCCGGTGCCGTGCAAGGTAAAGGCCGACGGGTTGCGGGCAACGACACGGCGGATCATCGGCGAAATGTCCTGGATGACGCCATATTTGAAGTCGACTTCGTGCGCAAAGGGGATTTCGTTTGGCATGACACGCAAGCTAGGTCGCTAAGCCAATCGCATCAACCAGTTTGACCAAGGCCACCATACGCACGTACCACGAAACCAAGCCGCGGCACCTCTATGATACTATTAATACGTGCTGTTCGATTTGCAGCATGCACAAATTAATTGCTGTGCATGCCTGAATCCCGGTGTCTGCCAAAGGTACGTTCAGATGTTCTATAAGGAAATCTGGGAGACGGAGTTCGCAACCAGTTATCGGACACTTGGTGAAGATCCTCGTAAGGCTCGCCGCAGAACGGCCGAAAACCTGTTGCGACTGAGAAAGGCATTGGCGCGAGACCCCGGCGCCACGGATCCCATGAACAGGGGGATTCCGCCGAAGCGGTTCGATACGCTTTTGCTGGCGACATGGAACATTCGGGAATTTGATTCGAACAAATATGGCCGTCGCCTGCCTGAAAGTTACTACTACATCGCAGAAATCATCTCCCGATTTGATCTTGTCGCCATACAGGAAGTCCGCGAAGACCTGACGCCCATTCGGCACCTTATTTCGATTCTCGGAAGCTGGTGGGACATGCTGGCGACCGACGTCACCATGGGCAGACGTGGCAACGGCGAGCGTATGGTGTTCTTGTACGACAGCCGCAAAGTGAGTTTTGACGGAATCGCTGGCGAGATGGTGATCCCGCCGCGAAATCTGACGCTACCCGACGGGACCAAAGTCAAGGCACAGCCATCGAGTCAGCTCTTTCGGACACCATTCATCTGCAGCTTCGGCGCACGCTGGCGCCGGCTGCTACTGGCCACGGTTCACATTCTTTATGGGAAGGCCGTTGCTAACAACCCAAAGCGGACGAAGGAGATCGAAACGGTGGCGCGTTTCATGCGCGACCTGAACAAAAGGGAGTCGAGCCGCGACTACGAGACAATCATCCTGGGCGATTTCAACATCTTCGATCGGAGCGACGAGACCATGGCCGCGATCACGAAAGCCGGATTCCGCATTCCCAAAGAGTTACAGGGAATTCCGGGGTCAAATGTCGCCAAGAACAAACACTACGACCAGATCGCCTTCCTCAAAAACAAAGACAGTCTCGACACCACCGGACTTGCAGGCGTCTTTGATTTCTTCGACATGGTGTACAGGGTTTCCGCCGACGGCGCGCACAGCGATCTGCCGGATTATGAATCCGTCATCGGGTCTGCCTTGCACACCACAAGCTCAGGCAAACCCCGCAAGAAACCAATGACCTATTTCAAGGCATGGCGGACATTTCAGATGTCCGATCATTTGCCAATGTGGATTGAGCTGAAGGTCAATTTCGCCGACGAATACCTATCGCGGAAAATCCAGTCGAACTGAAGGACCTGCAGGCGGAAAGGCTAAGCGCGCAGACCGGCGATCATTCTCAACCTTCGGCCCGCACAACATTGGCGCCGCGTTTCGGGATGCCGGTCTCGCAGTAGCAGATCTCCGCCAGGCGCGCCACGCCGGCGCGTATGGTTTCGACCGAGGGATTGCCGAAACAAAGCCGCATGCGGCGTCGACCGTCCTCGGGATCGGCGGACCACTCTGCGCCGGGATTGAGCGCCACACCCTCGCCCGCCGCGGCCTGGGCAAGCTTGGTCGTGTCGACGCCTTCGGGCAGCGTCACCCAGATGAAGATGCCGCCCTTGGGCACCATGAACTCCGCGTCGGTGCCAAATTCCTCGGTCAGCGCTTCGACGATGGCATTGCATTTCCCGTGCAGTGTCTCGGTCAGGCTCGCGACGTGACTGTCGAAATGGGCCGGTGCGTACTCGCCGAGGATCATCTGCTCCACCGAGCCGCTGCCGGCATCGGTCTTGATCGCCAGCATGCGCGAGAGCACGTCCCAGTCGGCGACCACGTAGCCGACCCGCAAGGCCGGCGCGATGGTCTTGGAGAAGGAACCGCAATAGATCACCTGGGCATCGCCACCCAGCGCATGGAGCGCCGGCGGACGCTCGCCGTCCCACAGGAGGTCGGCGTAACAGTCGTCCTCGAAGATCGGCACGCCGAACTGTTTCGACAGTGCCAGCAGCGCCTTGCGGCGTTCGAGGCTCATCACCGTGCCGGTCGGGTTTTGCACGGTGGGAATGGTGTAGATGTATTTCGCCTGTTTTCCCGATGCCGACAGCGCTTCCAGCGCCGCCGCCAGCAAATCCATGCGCATGCCGTCCTGGTCGCCCGGCACGCCGACAACCTCCACCCCGGCGCGCTGCATCCGCGTGAGCGCGCCACCATAGCTCGCGGCTTCGAATATCACCGCATCGCCTGGTGACAGCAGGATGCCATTGACGAGATCGAGCGCTTGCAACGAGCCCGACGTGACAAGGATGTCGTCGGGGCTGCAGGCAATGCCGGCGCGTTGTTTCAAAGCGCCAACCAGAAAGTCTCGCAGCGGCCGATAGCCGAGCGGCCCACTCTGCAACCCGTAGGTCGCCAGGTCGTGCCCCTCGCGCTTCAGGACGCGCGTCGCCGCCTCGACCAAGGCATCGACCGGCACGCTGGGCGCGTCGTTGTGGCCGCCGATGAAATTGTATTCCGGAAAACCAGACCAGCGCCCCGCCGCCGGCGGCAGGTCGTCTCGAAAGAGGGCCGTGAATTCGAAGGCCATGCTGGGCGCTTTCCTTGTTTCGCTGACTTTGTCTCACTGGACTTTAGCAAACCTAACGGCAGCAGCGGAGCACCGGAACCGCAAACCGTGCATGGCCGGCCGGTTCCGGTTGGTTCACCAACCAAATCGATTTGTGGCGGACTTCATTCCTGCTAGCCTCGTAGCCGGGAAAAAAGGGGACGACATATGTCAGACGAGACGCCAGCCGGCGCGGCAAAAACCTATCAGGATCCGAACTACATGCCGCCGCTATCGCGGGCGATCCCGCTCGGCATCCAGCACATCCTCGCCATGTTCGCGAGCAACATCACGCCGGCGATCATCATCGCGCTGGCGGCCGGCTTTACATTCGGCTCGGCGGACATGGTCTATCTGATCCAGATGGCCATGGTCTTCGCCGGCGTGGCCACGCTGATCCAGACTGTGGGCGTCGGTCCCGTCGGAGCCAAACTGCCGGTGGTTCAGGGGACGTCGTTCGCCTTCATTCCCATCATGATCCCGATAACGAAAGGCGCCGGACTTGCCGCGCTCTTCGGCGGCGTCGTCATTGGCGGCATCTTTCACTTCCTGCTCGGCACCATGATCGGGCGCATCCGCAACTGGCTGCCGCCGCTGGTCACCGGCATTGTGGTGCTGTCGATCGGCCTCGCGCTGATCCCGGTCGGCATCAAATACGCCGCCGGCGGTGTGCCGCTGATGGGCAAGCCGGGGTTTGGGGCCTTCGAACATTGGGGGCTGGCTCTGGTGGTGATCATCGTAACCCTCGGTCTCAAGTTCTTTACCCGTGGCATGCTGTCGACTGCGGCCGTTCTGCTCGGACTGGTCTCCGGCTACGTGGTGGCGATCGTCGCCGGCATGGTCAGCTTCGGCAAGGTCGCGGGCGCCGGCTGGTTCTCGGTGCCCGATCCGCTGCATTACGGCTTCGAGGTCAACGCGGCCGCGGTGATCGGTATGTGCCTGATGGCGATCGTATCGGCCATCGAGACGGTGGGCGACATCTCCGGCATCACCAAGGGCGGCGCCGGCCGTGAGGCCACCGACAAGGAAATCGCCGGCGGCACCATGGCCGACGGCGTCGGCACGGCGATAGCCGGGATCTTCGGCGGCCTGCCGAATACCTCGTTCAGTCAAAACGTCGGTCTGATCTCGATCACCGGGGTGATGAGCCGCCACGTCGTCACCATCGGCGGGATCTTCCTGATCGTCGCGGGCTTGATCCCCAAGGTCGGCGCGGTGATTGCGACCATGCCGATTGCCGTGCTGGGCGGGGGCGTGATCGTGATGTTCGGTATGGTCGCCGCAGCCGGCATCAACATGCTGAGCGACGTCAATTGGAACCGCCGCAACATGCTGATCCTGGCGGTGTCGCTGTCGGTCGGCTTCGGCCTGCAGACGGTGCCCCAGGCGCTCCAGCACGTGCCGGGAACGGCCAAGATCCTGCTGACCTCGGGGCTGCTGCCGGCGGCATTCCTGGCGGTCGTTCTCAACCTCATCCTGCCGGACACTGACGACTAGCGCGCGGCCGAACCCACATGACGTCCAATATCGACACGCTCGATCTGCGGTTCCGCACGGCCTTGCGCCGCATGAAAGCGGCCGGGCGGCTGCGCGCCTATGCCAAGACCGTCGACACTGAGTTCGAGCTCGCCGCGATCATGAAGAAGCTCGATGGCGAGGAGGCGCTGCTCTTCACCGATGTGAAGGGCCACGCCATGCCGGTGATCGGCAACTTCCTCGGCAGCCCCGGCAATTGCGAGGCGGCCTTCGGCGCCGACGCCGAGCAGATACGGGGGTTCGTGGAACGCGCGCTCGGCGATCCCAAACCACCCGCCGTGATCGAGAACGCCCCAGCCCATGAAGTGGTGCATCTGGACGACATCGATATCGGGAAAATGCTCCCGGTGATGCGTCATACGCGGCGGGATGCCGGCCGCTTCATCACCGCCGGTATCGTCGTCTTCAAGGACCCCGACAGCGGCATATACAACGCCTCCTACCACCGCCTGCAACTGCTCGGCGGGAACAAGACCGCAATCAAGCTCGATTACGGCCGGCATCTCCGATTGGCGTTCGAACGCTCCCAGGCGCGGGGGCAAGACTTGGCCGTCGCGGTCTGCCTCGGCACCGACGTGGCGCTGCATTTCGTGGCGGCGACGATGGGCTCGCAGCTGCCCGAGGACGCCGACGAGCTTGCGGTGGCGGGCGGGCTCGCCGGCCGGCCTATGCCGGTCGTGCAAGCCAAAAGCCAAGACCTCCTCGTGCCGGCCGATACCGAGATCGTTCTGGAAGGCACCATAAGCGCGAAAGAAACCGTGCGCGAAGGCCCGTTCGGCGAGTTCATCGGGCTCATGTCGCCCGAAGGCGACGCACCCATTGTCACCATCAGCGCGCTCACCCACCGCAAGGACCCGATCTACTACTCGATCAACGGCTATGCCCGCGAAACGGTGATGCTGCGGAAATACGTGATGGAGGCGACGCTGCTGAAGGTGCTGCGCGCGGCCACACCCATTGTGAAGGACGCGGAGATGACGCCGGGCGGCCTGCACCGTTTCAACGCCGTGATCTCCGTTGAGAAGACCTCGCCCGGCCATGAGGGGCTGCAGCGGAACGCCATGCTGGCGGCCTTTGGGGCGCTGAAGGACCTCGACCTCATCATCATGGTCGACGACGACATCGACATCCGCGACCCGATGGATGTGGAATACGCGCTCGCCATGCGCTTCGAGGCCTCCAAGGACGTGATCGTGATCCCCGGCACCCGCGCCCACGAGATGGTGCGAGCGTCCAACAACGGCATCCGAGCCAAGCTCGGCCTCGACGCGACGGTGCCGGTGGAGGAGAAAGCGGAATACACCCGCCTCCGATTCGAGGCGACCGGGGCGAGCCGGGACGATCTGAGCGAAGTACCCGACGAGATCGCGCGGTGGTTTGAGAGGTAGGCGGTACCAACGGAACCACGGTCAGAGCCTCATCCTGAGCCTGTCGAAGGGCGAGGCGCGGCAATGAGCCAAAGCGGTGCGTCCTTCGAGACGGGCGCCGCGGCGCCCTCCTCAGGGTGAGCGAGAACAGCACGGGCCCAATAAGGGACACAACAAAACCTGAGCCTCATACTGAGCCTGTCGAAGGATGCGGTTAGACAACGAGGCGATGTGGTGCGTCCTTCGACAAGCTCAGGATGAGGTGAAGCCTTGCTGGATCAAACAGGACCTCGCTCATCCTGCTGCCCGCGGGTCCTTCGAGACGCCCCTTCGGGGCTCCTCAGGATGAGGTAAAGCCTTGCTGGATCAAACAGGACCCCGCTCATCCTGAGGTGCGAGCGCCCTTCGAGACGCCGCCTTGCGGCGGCTCCTCAGGATGAGGGCGAGCCTCGAAGGACGCACTGCCGGCCGCCATTCGTGCGTCCTTCGAGACGGGAGCAGCGGCGCCGTCCTCAGGATGAGCGAGAATTGCGAGGGCCAAACAATGTGAGCCCCTCACCACCGCAGCCTCATCCTGAGCCTGTCGAAGGACGAGGCGGGCCGCCGCCGCCCTCAGTCCAGCGCCTCGAACTTCCAATATTTACAGAAGCGCATCACCGGCTCGTCGGACATCGCGAACAGCACCGAGTCCCCCGTCGCCTGGTGCTCGATCGACTTCCAGCACGGCGCGACAAACGTATCGCCGAAAGACCAGTCGATGGCCTGGCCGTCGATGGTGCTCTGCCCCTCGCCTTGCATGACCGCGTAGACCGTATTCGCCGTGGAGCGATAGCGCCGCGAGCGGAAACCGCTCTCCAAACGCTGCACCGTGATGCCGATGGTCGGCATCGTGTCGGACGTGTCGTAATGGATGTGCCGGCCGTAAAACCCCTCCGGGTCGTCCTCGGCTTTGTCGAGGTTCGCTTGCGTCATCTCCCAGGTGAACCGAAAGGGCGAGTTGCTTCCGTCGCGCACGATCCTTTCCATGCCGTCGGGATGGCCCTCCACGAACATCGGCTCGACCAGATGCACCAGCGGCACGTCGAGCCCGTCGAGCCAATAGGCCTGATCGTCACCGTCATGACCGTGGCCGTGCCAGCTTTGCCCCGGGGTCAGCACGATGTCGCCGGTCTCCATCGGGTGCTTGTCGCCATTGACGACCGACCAGGCGCCGCTCGATTCCAGGATCACGCGCAAAGCGTGAGGCGCGTGGCGGTGCGAGCGCGCGGTCTCGCCCGGCAGGATCGTCTGGTAGGCGTTGACGAGCGTGCGCGCGGTGGCGATGTCGTTACCGGGCACGGGGTTGCGCAGGATGAGGTTGCGGCGCTCGGCGAGCGTGGTGTCGATCAGCCGCGCCGCCCCGTCCATCGCCGCCCTGCACTCCGTCCATTTCCAGTGCGCCGGGGTGAAGGCGGTCTTCGGCTCCGGCCACAGGATCGGCTCATCGCGGTCGATCCAGCCGGGCGTCATGCCCTTGGCCGCCAGGCGCTCGGTCAGCGTGTCGAGATCGGGAGCATTCGCAAGGTCGTCGGAAGTGATCGCCGCGCCGTCCATGGGGGTGGCTCCTGATGCTGTTGCCGGATGATTGGAGGGTGGCGCGGCGGGACGGCGATGGCAAGAGTGAGCGCGCCGCGAAGATTGAGATGTGACGCGGACGAGACAAATGGCAGTCATCCTGATTATTCGGTCCGGGGTCGCGCAATTTCGATTATCTACGAACACACTTCGATCAAATTCGAACTGATTGACCGTCTATTCCCTTGGCGCGATCAGGCACCGGATGCTTTCCTGGCAGTCGAGTGACGCGCCGTTGTGTGTGAGATCGGGTCCCCAGGCGGCAAAGCGATCGGACCCAGTATGGCCGGGAGGCTGCGCGACGGGCTTCGAGGCGGTTCACACCAATATCGGCCAGAAGCCGCGCATCCAAAGACATCAATTCGCGGCGGCTGCGGGCATCGGCCTCACAGGTGTGGAGAAAGCGAAGGACGTTGTGAACGGCACGAACGATAGACATGGCGCAACCTCATTGGCAGGTCGATGGGTGGTGATGATTGAAATTGACAGATTGCGCTACAACAATGCTTCGATTAACATCGAACTATGAAGGATGGACCAGATATCGCGCGCGTAGCCGCGCTGGTGGGCGACCCGGCACGGGCGAACATGCTGACAGCGTTGATGACCGGCCACGCATTGACGGCAAGCGAGCTGGCCCAGGAAGCCGGTGTCACGGTGCAAACGGCGAGCTCGCATCTGTCGAAGCTCGAGGCAGGCGGGCTTATCGGCCAGCGCAAGCAGGGCCGTCACCGCTACTTCCGGCTCTCCGGTGATGACGTGGCCGAGGTGATCGAAGCGCTGATGGTTCTCGCCGCGCGCACCGGACACCTCCGCGTGCGCCCGGGCCCCAAGGAGCCGGCCCTGCGGCAGGCCCGCGTCTGCTACGACCATTTGGCTGGCGAGATGGGTGTGCGGATGCTGGACAGTTTGACCGGGCGCGGCATCGTGGCGGCCACCAAAAACGATGATCTGAGCCTGACGCCCGCCGGCGAAGCCTTCGTGACAGCCTTCGGCATAGAATTGGCCGGTTTGCGGAAGGGACGTCGCCCGCTTTGCAAGGCTTGCCTCGATTGGAGCGCGCGTCGCAACCACCTTGCCGGCGCGCTTGGGTGCGCTTTCCTCGATCGATTTTACGGGCTCGGTTGGGCTGCGCGGGAGAGTGAAAGCCGAGTAGTCGCCTTCACCAAAGATGGCAGCAGCCAGTTTGAGAGATTGTTCGCGCGGGCTTAACTCGGCCGGTCCACCGGTCCCCCCTTTGAACGCCCCGCGCGCCCTTGCTATAACTCGCCCCCAGGCGCCGGGCGCGTGGGCGGCACTCTATTCTTGTGTACGCGTGCCGGCGTAACCAGCTACGCGCCCCCCGCGTATCCAACTGGTATCCCAAGCTGAGCCCCAGCCAGGAGGTTGCTCCCGTGCCCGTCACCGGCCAAGACACCATGAAGACCCGCCGCAGCCTCGATGTCGGCGGAAAATCGTATGACTATTTCAGCCTGGAGGCGGCCGAGAAGGCCGGCCTTGGCGATGTCTCGCGGCTACCCTATTCGCTGAAGGTGCTGCTGGAGAACCTGCTGCGCTACGAGGACGGGCGGACCGTCACGGTCGATGACGTGAAGGCCGTCGCGGCGTGGCTGAAGGACAAGACCTCGACCCGCGAGATTGCGTATCGGCCGGCCCGCGTGCTGATGCAGGACTTCACCGGCGTGCCCGCCGTGGTCGATCTGGCGGCGATGCGCGACGCCATGAAGTCGCTCGGCGGCGACCCGAAGAAGATCAACCCGCTGGTGCCCGTCGACCTCGTCATCGACCACTCGGTGATGATCGATTATTTCGGCGACCACGCGGCGTTCGGAAAAAACGTGGAGATGGAGTACGAGCGCAACCGCGAGCGCTACGAGTTCCTGCGCTGGGGATCGACGGCGTTCGACAACTTCCGTGTGGTGCCGCCGGGGACGGGCATCTGCCATCAGGTCAATCTGGAGTATCTGGCGCAGACCGTGTGGACCGCGGAAGAAGACGGCAAGACCGTCGCCTATCCTGACACGCTGGTCGGCACCGACAGCCACACCACGATGGTGAACGGTCTCGCCGTGCTCGGCTGGGGCGTCGGCGGCATCGAGGCCGAGGCGGCGATGCTGGGCCAGCCGATCTCGATGCTGATCCCAGAAGTGGTCGGCTTCAAGCTCGACGGGAACCTGCCCGAAGGCGCCACCGCGACCGATCTCGTGCTGACCGTGGTGGAGATGCTGCGGGCCAAGGGCGTGGTCGGCAAGTTCGTGGAGTTCTTCGGGCCGGGCCTCGATCAGCTCACCCTCGCGGATCAAGCCACCATCGCCAACATGGCGCCCGAATACGGCGCCACCTGCGGCTTCTTCCCGGTCGACCAGTCGACGCTCGACTATCTGGCATTCACCGGCCGCGACGACGACCGCGTGGCGCTGGTCGAGGCCTATGCCAAGGCGCAGGGCATGTGGCGCGACGCCAATTCGCCCGACCCGGTTTTCACCGACACGCTCGAGCTCGCACTGGGCGACGTGGAGCCGTCATTGGCCGGACCGAAGCGGCCCCAGGATCGGATCACCCTCAACGACATGTCGGGCGCCTTCAAGAAAGGCTTCGAGAGCTTCTCCGGCCGACCCCAGGGCAAATCGGCGGAGGTAAAGGGCGCCGACTACAAACTCGACGACGGCGCGGTGGTGATCGCCGCGATCACGAGCTGCACCAACACCTCCAATCCCAGCGTGCTCGTGGCGGCAGGGCTCGTGGCGCGGAACGCCCGGGCCAAGGGGCTCAACGTCAAACCCTGGGTCAAGACCTCCTTCGCGCCGGGCAGCCAGGTCGTCACCGACTACATGGAGGCGGGCGATCTTCAAGCGGATCTGGATGCGCTCGGCTTCGATCTCGTCGGTTATGGCTGCACCACCTGCATCGGCAATTCGGGGCCGCTGCCGCAACCCATTCACAACGCCATCGAGGCGGAGGACCTGACCGTCACTTCGGTGCTGTCGGGCAATCGCAATTTCGAGGGCCGGGTGCATGCGCTGACGCGGGCGAATTATCTCGCTTCGCCGCCGCTGGTCGTCGCCTACGCAATCGCCGGCAACGTCAATGTCGATCTGGTCAACGACGCGCTCGGCGAAGACCAGGACGGCAACCCCGTTTACCTGAAGGACATCTGGCCGTCGAACCACGACATCGCCGAGATCATCGAGCGGGTGCTGACGCCGGATATGTTCCGCTCGCGCTACGCCAATGTCTTCGAGGGCGACGCCAACTGGAAATCGATCAAGACCGCCAAGGGACTGACCTATGACTGGCCTCCGGGTTCGACCTATGTGCAGAACCCGCCCTATTTCGCCGACATGACCGCCGAACCAGGCGCAATTGAAGACGTGAAAGGGGCGCGGGTGCTGGCCCTGCTCGGCGATTCGGTGACCACCGACCACATCAGCCCGGCCGGCGGCATCAAGGAGGCGAGCCCGGCGGGCGAATATCTGGTCAGCCACCAGGTGCCGGCGCGCGAGTTCAACTCCTACGGTGCGCGGCGCGGCAACCACGACGTGATGATGCGCGGCACGTTCGCCAATATCCGCATCCGCAACCAGATGCTGGACGGCGTGGAGGGCGGCTTCACCAAGCACGTGCCGAGCGACGAACAGCTCGCCATCTTCGATGCGGCGATGAAATACGTCGCCGACGGCACGCCGCTGGTGGTCATCGCCGGCAAGGAATACGGCACCGGGTCCTCGCGCGACTGGGCAGCCAAGGGCACGCGGCTGCTGGGCGTGCGCGCGGTGATCGCCGAAAGCTTTGAGCGCATCCACCGCTCCAACCTCGTCGGCATGGGCGTGCTGCCGCTGGTCTTCAAGGACGGCGTGACGCGCGAGACGTTGAAGCTCGACGGCACCGAGACGGTCGATATCGGCGGTGTCGCCGCGGGCCTGAAGCCGCGCATGGACCTGGAAGCCACGATCACCCGGGCCGACGGATCGAGCAAGGGCGTGACGCTGCTCTGCCGCATCGATACCGAGGACGAGCTGGAATACTACAAGAACGGCGGCATTCTCCACTATGTGCTGCGCAATATGGCGAAAGCCGCATGAACGAACAGCCCAGCAAATCGGCCGGAAATAGCCGCGGCAGCGGCACGGCGACGAGCGTTGACGAGGCTTTGGGCACGCGCCGCTCGGTTCGCGCCTTCCTGCCCGATCCGGTGCCGCAAGACACCGTCCGGCATATCCTGGAGGTGGCGTCCCGCGCGCCTTCGGGCACCAATATTCAGCCTTGGCACGTTTGGGTGGCCGCCGGCGAAGTGCGCGACAACGTCTCCGAAGCGGTCAAGGCGGCGCGCGAAGCCGGCGAGGAAGACCACGAATATCCTTATTATCCCAAGGACTGGCGCGAGCCCTACATCACGCGTCGACGAAAAGTTGGCTGGGATCTTTACGGGCTGATCGGCATCGTCAAGGGCGACAAGGCGGGCATGTACCGCCAGCACACGCGCAACTTCGAATTCTTCGACGCGCCAGTCGGGCTCTTCTTCACCATCGAACGCCATCTGGAGCTGGGCTCATGGCTCGATTTCGGCATGTTCGTGCAAAGCGTCATGCTGGCCGCGCGCGCCCAGGGCCTGGATACCTGCCCCCAGGTCGCCTGGACCAGCTATCACAAGGCGATCCGCCCCCTGCTCGGCGTCCCCGACGATCAGGCCTTCGTCTGCGGCATGAGCCTGGGCTACGCGGACAATTCCAAGCCGGAGAACCAGCTCGTCACCGTGCGCGAGCCGGTCGATGGGTTCGCGAAGTTCTTCGGCTTTAAGTGAGCGGGGCGGATGGATCCGGGCGAGCGGGCAACGGCCTCATCCTTCGACAGGCTCAGGAGGAGGCTCTTGGTGTTTGGGACAACTCCAGGAACATCCTCATGCTGAGCCTGTCGAAGCATGAACCCGGCACGGCGAGGAGCTGGACCACACGATGACCGATCCGGCGAAGGAAGCTGTCTGGCGGCCGCTTGAGGGATACAAGGAATATCCCGAAGCCGAGATGGTCGAGCGCGCGGCCGCGTTCGATGCCCAGATGAAACGGCGACGGACCGTACGTGACTATGCCGACCGACCGGTGCCCCACGCGGTGCTGGAGCATTGTCTCGCCACCGCGACCTCGGCGCCGTCGGGTGCGAATTTGCAGCCCTGGCATTTCACGGTCATCACCGACCCGGCGCGCAAGGCTCGCATCCGCCGCGAAGCCGAAGTCGAAGAGCACGCCTTCTATTCAGAGCGCGCGCCCCAGGAATGGCTGGAAGCGCTGGCGCCACTGGGCACGGATGAGAAGAAGCCGTTTCTGGAACACGCCACGCTGATCGCCATCTTTGCCCAGCGGGTCGGCAAACTGCCCGACGGGCGCACGGTGAAGCATTACTACGTGCCCGAATCGGTCGGCATCGCCACCGGCTTCCTGATCGCGGCGCTCCACAATGCGGGCCTGGTGACGCTCACCCATACGCCCAGCCCGATGGCCTTCCTGAATGAGATCTGCGAGCGGCCGGCCAACGAAAAACCCTATATCCTGCTGGTCTGCGGCTATCCCGCCGACGACTGCAAGGTGCCCGAGTTCGGCGGCTGGCGCCGGCCCATGAACGAAGCGGTGAGCTGGCTCTGAAGCAGCGCCCCGACAAACGGATCAAGACAACGCATGAACGAGACAACGACCGCCCAGGAAACTCCGCCGCTGAAGGCCGCCGTGGTGCCGGTGACACCGTTCCAGCAGAACTGCTGCGTCATCTGGTGCACCAAGACCATGCGAGGCGCCGTCACCGATCCCGGCGGCGATCTCGACCGGGTCAAAGCCACGATCGAGCAGCAGGGCGTGACGGTGGAGAAGATCCTGGTCACCCACGCCCATCTCGATCATGCCGGCGGTGTTGCCGATCTGGCGGGCGACCTGAACGTGCCTGTCGAGGGACCGCACAAGGACGATCAGTTCTGGATCGACATGATGGAGGAGCAAAGCCGGCAGTTTGGGCTCAGCGGGGCCAGGGCCTTCGAGCCCGACCGCTGGCTGGAAGGCGGTGACACCGTCTCATTCGGTGAAGTCACGATGGACGTCTATCACTGCCCCGGCCACACGCCGGGACACGTGGTGTTTCATCACCCGGCCTCGCATCTGGCCATCGTTGGCGATGTGTTGTTCCAGGGCTCGATCGGGCGGACAGATTTTCCGCGCGGGGATCATGCCCAGCTCATTACATCGATCCGCGAGCGGCTATGGCCGTTGGGCAATGAAACGGTATTCGTTCCCGGCCACGGGCCTGCTTCCACATTCGGTCACGAGCGCCAGACCAATCCTTTCGTGGGCGACCAGGCGGGTTAGGGCGTATTCGACTTTCGTCGAGGCGGCACCTGCCCGCTCCCCCGCCCTCACTGGTCCGGGAATTTGATCGATTCGACCATGTTCCAGAAGTCGTTGAGCTCGCCCCGGTAGCGCCGCTTCACGGCGGTCACGGGTTTGCCCATCCAGTCGCTGATGCCCCGCACGGCGTGCGAGAAATTGATGACCGTGCCGGTCTTGGCATCGGCCATGTAGACATCGGTGTTCAGCTGGCCTTCGAAAACGCCTTCGATCACGTAGGCTGGCCGGCCTGCAATCGTCATTTCGGCAATGCGACCCTCGTTTTCGCGCTTGACCCAGTCTCTCAGAGCGAGCCCGGCTGGCTTATCGATAAGCACCAAGCGGACGGTGGCTTTTTTCTCCTCACGGGCCCATTCCTGGACAACGCGGGTGCCTTCAGCGGGCCGCAGGTCAAGTTTCTTCGCGCTGAGATGACGCGGGTAGAGGACGCGAAACCCAAGATCGGGGCTGCGGTAGACCAGCCACTCGCTCTGGGCAAATGCCGCGCCTGGCAGCACCGATGCCGCCAAAAGCCCTAATATTCCTAGCGCGGCAAGAGCCAAACCCCGCGTATCGAATGACGCTGCTCTCGGCATGATATCTCCCTTTCTGCCAGTTTCCGCGTGTTCAACCCATGCCGCCACGCCCGCCGGTTCACGAGGGCGATCCCGTCCATCACTCACATGTGATTGGATGGTGATCGAATCCACCCCCTATTTTATTCCATCATGCTGAGGAACATCCCCTTTTCTCCCGCCGCGGCAGTGGTCGCTTTAGCGCTGCTGACGGGCGGGACAACCACGACGCTGGCCGACAAGGGGCCGGTGGTGGTCGAGCTATACACCTCCCAGGGCTGCTATTCCTGCCCGCCGGCGGATGCCCATCTGGGCAAGCTGGCCAAGCAGAAGAATATCATCGCGCTCAGCTTCCATGTCACATATTGGGACTATCTGGGCTGGAAAGATCCGTTCGCACTCAAGGCCGCGACCAAGCGCCAGCGTTACTATTCGCGGCATTTCAGGCGCGGCTACGTCTACACCCCGCAGATGGTGATCGACGGCCAATCGGAAACGGTGGGCTCGCGCACGGGCTCGGTCGACCGGGCAATCCGCAAGGCCACCAGGCGCAGCGACAAGATCGCGGTCAAGTTCCGCAAGGACGCTGACGGCAAGCTCTACGCTGTGCTTCCGGCGCGCAAGTCGAGCGGCAGGGCCGAACCCGCGACCGTCTGGATGGTGCTTTTCGACCGCTCCCACACCACCGATATCCGCCGCGGCGAGAACGGCGGCAAGAAGCTCACCTACCACAATGTGGTGCGCAAATTGACGCCGCTGGGAACCTGGAACGGTGAGGGCAAGAGCGTGGCCGTGCCGGTTCACCAACCGGGCGCCGATGGCAAACGCGACGGCTGCGTCGTCATCGTGCAGAGCAACAAGACCGGCCTTATCCTCGGCGCGGCGCTGATGCCGCTGGGTCCCACGCGGTAGAGTCCTCCGCCGAGCGCTTACTACCGTTCCGACGAGCAACATTCGGACAACCCTAGCGGCCCCTGCGCCTCACCCCCACGTTTGGCTGCGTGCTATGCTTGCGCGATCCGAACAGCGCTGGCCGGCGGCTCATGTCCGAACGCCTTCAAACGCCCGCATCGCAACCCACGGTCTGGCTCTGGCAGAACGACAACGGCCGGCAAACCCTCAGCGTCGATTGGGACAAGGAGCCGCATTGGTCGTTCGGATGGGTTGACGTAGTGCTCGCCGGCCTCAGGAAACGCCATAAGGTGGCCAAGCAACGCGATATCGAAGGGCCGGCAGATGAACGCCTTTGGCACGGCACCGTCGATGGAACCCCAATCGACATTTATCTCGACGGCGGCTTCGCCATCGACATCACGCCAACCGATGCGAAAGACGAGCGGCTGCTCGCCACGTTGCTGGCGACGCTGCGTGAGACGCTGGACGCGATCGAAAACTGACCGTCATCCCGCCGTAGCTACTGCCGCCGGACCTTGGGCCGAACAACGGCGAGACGCGCCTCGGCCTTGCGCACCTCAATCGAGCGCATGACCTTCAGCAGGTTGGTACGCTCTTTCTTGGCCGAGTGATCGCCGCGTTCGTCGGCGATCGTGTACCAGACATAGGCTTCTGAGTAGTTCCGCGGCAATTTGATGGAGTTGTAGTAAATGCGCGCGAGGAAGACCATTGCGTTCACCTCGCCGGCATAAGACGCCTTGATCCACCAGTCGCGCGCCTTGACCTCGCTCTTCTTGAACACGCGGCCATTGAAATAAAAGACGCCCATCGTGGTCAGCGCCGCCGGGTGGCCGGTATCCGCGGAGGCCCGGTACAGCGCCAAGGCTTTCGACGTGTTCTTTCGCACCCCGGTCCCGGCGAAGTAGAGCTGTGCCAGCTTGAAGCGCGCCTCGCCGTGTCCCTTGGCCGCCGCTCGCCCATACCAATTGGCCGCCGCGGCCTGGTTCTGCTTGACGCCGCGGCCGCGCAGCAGCACGTCTCCCAGAGCGTATTGGGCATTGGGAAGCCCGGCCCGCGCCGCCTTCACGAGCCACTCATAGGCCTTTTTGTCGTCCCGGCGCCCTGAGCCGAGCCCGGTGGAATAGACTTTGTAAAGGCCGAACTGCGCCCGCACATGGCCGGTTTCGCCCAGATGCCGCCAAGCTATGAGCGCATCGGAGTATTTGCCCGTGACGAAGCGCGTGGCGCCCCAGCGATAACAACTGCCACGGTTGGCCTTGACCCGCCGGGCATACTGCTTCGCGCTCAGCGGCTTGGCGCCCAGCTTGGTCTTGGGCTTGTACATGCCCTTCAGGCAGCGATGCGGCTTTTTCGCCTGCGCCGCCTGCGCTGTCGGCATTGTGGCGAGCGCGAACGCGGCCAGTCCCATGACGAGGAAGCGCATATCGGGTGTTCTCCCAGAACTGTTCGACCCAAGTCGCGGTATGATCCAAGTAGCGGTACGACCAAGAGACGGTCGCGCAGCCCCTCCCAGACTGCCCAAACGCCTACGATCCTAGGTATATTCATCCGCCGGCCCGGACCCTAGCGCATTTTCCAGCCGGGTCAAATCGGGCTGATTGGATCGAGTTCGCCGGACCGTCGCGACGCGAAACCCCGCCGCAGACGTTCAGATGGCGCCCGCCTTTCGCAGGGCGGCAATGCGTTCGGCGGGATAGCCTAAACCCTCAAGAACCGCATTCGTATCGGCGCCTAGCGGCGGCGCGGCGCGAGCCGGCGCCGGCTCGCCGCTACGTACGGGCGCGGAGACCATACGGAAGGGTCCATGGCTCGGGTGTTCAAGCGTCTGCAGTCGACCGCTCTCAACAACGAAAGGATTGTCGAGCGCGGTTGCGAGATCATTCACCGGCGCTGCGGGTACGGTCCCCGCGAACGCTTCGAGCCAGTCTCCGGTGCTGCGTTTGACCAGGTCGGCGTCGAGCAGCTCGGTCACCAGATCGCGGTTCTGAAGGCGCTCATTGAAGCTCTGGAAGCGGGGATCGTCGATCCATTCGGAGCGTTCCATTGCACGGCACAATGCCGGCCAGAACTTCTCCTTGTTGCACATGATGAAGATCCAACCATCGGCCGTTCGATAAAGCTGGCACGGGGTCAGCGACGGGTGCGCGGATCGCGGCAGGCGAGACTGGTTGACGCCTTCGTTCAGAAACCAGGTGGCCAGATAGCTCGTGTTATGCAGTGCGACGTCGAACAGGCTCACATCGACGTCGCGTCCTTCGCCGGTCGCGCGCGCCGCCGTCAGCCCGGCCAGCAGTGCGTAGGACATGGCAAGGCCGGTCATCATGTCGACGACCGAGAGGCCGAAGCGCGCCGGCGGTCCTTCGGGATCGCCGGTCAAAGAGAAATATCCAGCCTCGGCCTGCATCAGATAGTCGAAGCCCGGCCAGTCTTTGCGCGGACCATCGCGCCCATAGGCGGTCAGATGCGCACAAACGATCTTGGGATTGTGCGCCTTCAAGGCGTCGTATGTCAGGCCCAGCTTGCCAGGCACGTCGCCGCGCAGGTTGCAGGCGAGCGCATCGGCGCTGCCAACAAGATCGTGCAATACGGCCTGGCCGTCTTCGCGTTCCAGGTCGAGGGTCACGCTCTTTTTGTTGCGGTTGAAGCTGTGAAAGAACTGGCTGTCGCCTGGACCGAAGAAGTAGGGGCCGACCGCGCGCGCCATGTCGCCGCCATCGCTCGGGTTCTCGATCTTGATGACCTCCGCGCCCTGATCGGCGAGGTACATCGTGCCGAAGGGGCCGGCGCCATACTGCTCGACGGCCAAGACCCGAACGCCTTTCAGCGGCAGCATGGCGGCTAGACCGGGTTCCGCTCGACCAACTGACGGGCGATGATCAGCCGCTGGAGTTCGTTGGTGCCTTCGCCGATCGCCAGAAGCGGCGCGTCGCGGTAATAGCGCTCGATGTCGAACTCCTTGGAATAACCGTAGGCCCCATGGATGCGCATGGCCTCAAGGCTGTTGCTTACGGCGGCCTCGGTAGCGAACAGCTTGGCCATGCCAGCCTCCATGTCGCAGCGCTCGCCCTTGTCGTAGGCGCGGCCGGCCGATTCGGTCAGTAGGCGCGCCGCCTCCACACGCGTCGCCATATCGGCGAGCATGATCTGGATCGACTGGTGCTCGGCGATCGGCTTGCCGAAAGTCTTGCGCAGCTGAGCATAGGCGAGCGCCTTGTCGAGACAAACACGGGCAAGACCGACGCCGCGCGCGGCAACGTTGATCCGGCCGAGCTCCAGCCCAGCGAGGATCTGTTGTAGGCCGCGGCCCTCTTCGCCGCCGACCAGATTGTCAAACGGCACCTGGCAATCCTCGATCACCACTTCGCCGGTATCGACACCGCGATAGCCGAGCTTGCCCAGCTTGCGCGCGGAGATCCCTTCGCCCTTTTCGACCAGCAGTAGGCTCATGCCGCGATGGGCCGGATCGGCCTCGGTGTCCGTCTTGACCAGCACGGCCAGGATATCGCCTTCGACGCTGTTGGTGATCCAGGTCTTGGTGCCGTTGACCACGTAGGCGTTGCCCTTTCGCTCCGCGCGCGTGCGAACCGCCTGCAAATCGGTGCCGCAATCGGGCTCGGTGAGCGCGATGCCGCCGCGCAGCTCGCCCGTCGCAAAGCGCGGCAGGAAGCGCGCCTTCTGCTGGTCGGTCCCGAAGCGCTGGACCGCAGCGGCCATGATCAGGTGGGAATTGATGATGCCGGAGATCGACATCCAGGACGCCGTGATGCGTTCGATGATGCCGGCATAGGTCACGGCCGACAGTCCGAGGCCGCCATAGTCCGGCGAGATGGTGGCGCCGAACAGGCCGAGCTCCTTCATCCGCTCCACGATGTCGTGGGGATACGCATCCTCGGCTTCAAGGTCGTGGGCGTAGGGTTCGACATCGCGCTCGATGAAACGGTCGACCGCATCGAGTATGAGGGCGGTGTCTTCCGCGGTGGCTTCCGCGTCGATATGGCTGTTGTCGGACATCGAACCGAGCCTTCAGCCTTCTTTGTCGTCGACCGCGTGGCCGCGTTTGGGCACAAGCATCGAACGTTCGTAAGTCATGAAGACGGTCCCGTCGGCTTTCATACCTGTGGTTCGGGCCGCGACGATACCGTGGTTTGGGCGCGAACCGCTGTCGCGCACCGTAAGGATTTCCGATTCGGCATAGATGGTGTCGCCGACGAAGACCGGCGCGGTCAGCTTGATATTGTCCCAGCCCAGATTGGCGACGGCCTTCTGGCTCAAGTCGCTGACGCTCATGCCGGCGACGATGGAGAGTGTGAGTGCGCTGTTGACCACCAGCCCACCGAATTCGCTGTTGGCCGCGTATTCGGCGTCGAAATGGAGCGGGTGAGTGTTCATCGTCAGCAGCGTGAACCATGTGTTGTCGGTCTCGCTGATCGTGCGCCCAGGGCGGTGCTCGTAGACGTCACCGACCGTAAAGTCCTCCAGATGGCGGCCGAATGACTCCCGGGTGCGTCCGGGTCCGACCGGCTGGGCCGTCTTGGTCAACCTAGCCTCCGACGACCGCCCGGGCGGGCGCGCTCCGGCTTGAGAGCCGCAACACCGCGCCGGCATCGGCGGCTTTTTCCAGAGACAGAAGGGCTGCGGCCAGGGCGTCGCGTTCGCCCGTATCCAGATAAGGCGCGGTGAGGCTATCGAACTTTGCGCGCAACTCGTCCACCGTGACGAAATTCTCCGGCTCGCCCTTGGCGATTGCGACGAAGTCCTCAAAGCGGCCACGGGGCGTGGTTACCCGGACGACGCTGCTCAAATGTCCTGGGAACTCGGCTTCCGCTGCCGGGTCGACGACGCTGGTGACCCGCCGGCACAAGGACAGCGTCTCGTCATCCTCGATGTGGCGGGCATAGTCGTCCCAACCCATGCCGCCCTCGCGGAGCGCCACTGCCGCGACGAAGGGCATGGAGAACTGAGCGTCGACGACGTTTTTGGGTTTCTGTTTTTCGGGCTCGGGATCGCCCACGATATTCCAGCCCGTGCGCGGCAATCCGACCTCGACCGCGGTGACCTCCGCAGCATCGATATCGTTGGCGGCGCGCAAGCGGAGCAAGGCGTCGACCGCGGCGTGGCCGTAGCGACACGATGGATAGGGTTTGACCGCGATGGCCATGGTTTCCCATTCAGCACCAAGACCCTCGACGGCCTTCGCAGGGTCGGGGTTGGGTGCGTAGGCGTTGAGGAAGCCGTTCTTACCCTCGATGGCCTGTGCGGGTCCGCGAAACCCTTCGCCGGCGAGGCAGGCCGCGGTCAGCCCACTCATGGCGGCGTGGCCGACATGGAAGCGTTTGGTCCAGGCGCCATCGAACAGGAATTGCATCGAACCTGCCGTCTGGCTGAGGGCGATGCCGAAGCCGTGCTCGATCTGCGCAGCGGTCAACCCGAAGATACTGGCCGCCGCGGCGACCGCACCGAAGGCACCGCACGTCGCTGTGGGGTGGAAGCCGCGCGCGTAATGATCGCTCGGACCGAGCGCCAGGCTGAGCCTGATCTGCACCTCGTAGCCGGCGACGATGGCTGCCAACAAACGGTCACCTCCGGCGCCCGTCATCTCGGCCGCGGCAAAGGCCGCCGGGACGATCGGCGCGCTGGGATGAATTGAGCCACGCGCATGGGTGTCGTCGAAATCGAGTGAGTGCGCCAAGGTGCCATTGATCAGCGCGGCGCCGGGCGGTGTGTATGCGCCGCTATCGCCGATAACCGTGGCATTGCCGCCGGTCAGACCCAGTTGCGCTGCTGCCGCAATGAGCGCCGGCGTCGATTCCGCGTCATGGCGGCTGCGAACGGCAATTCCGACCATGTCCAACACCAAGAGTTTGGTGCGCTCCGCGACGTCCGACGGGAGCGTGTCGTACGACAAGCCGGCGACGAATTCAGCAAGCGTTGATGTCGTGTCGCTCATGGCATCAATTCTTTCAAATGAGTATGGACCGACCGGGCAATTTGTCTGAGGCTCACCCACGGATCACGGCAGCAAGCCTAGCATCGGCCGACGGGATTGGCCAAACGGCCGTTAAACGTCTTCAGTCGCGGGCGCCCGCTTCCATTCGTCTATCCAAGACCTCAGGCGCGCGCCGCCATCCTTGGGCGGAGCGGAGGACGTATGCCAAAAGAAGGCCGCCGGCCGCGCCATCGCCGCCATGACCATGTAGTTGTAGGCATTGAAATCGGCTCTGACGGCGATGGCGGCAAATTTGATGGGCTCCAATAACCGAGGCCGCTGACCGGAGCAAACAGTTGACGAGCCCCGGGACCGGCCTTGTCTCATAGGAGACCGAGCGTGCCGCACAATCGTCTACTCGGTCACATTCCGGTACGCGGTGAGCGCACATGACCCTCGGCAGAACAACAGGGCTTTTGGGAAAACCTAGCCGACCAGCTTTTTCTGAACCTTGAAGGGCAAGACAACGAAAGCACGCTGATCGCAATCTTGCAGTTCCCTTCGAAAGACGCACTGGAGAGTTTCGCCAGCGACCCCGATTACGCACCCTACGGAAAAGCACGCCAGGCCGGCAGCGTCAGCACCTTCCGCATGATCGATGATACCGACATCGCCGGAACCATCCCGTATCTGACAGCGGGCTAATCCCGGCACACGGCGACAAGGCGGATGGCGCGTCCAATCGAAAACGATGCGCCATCCGCGCATCGGCGTTCACACCAACGCATATTCATTTTCGGCATCAACGCTTGTGCCAGTTCGGCTATTCCGCGGCGTCGTGATAGGCCGCCATACTTGCCACTGGCACACCCAGCTGCCAACATCTCAAGGAGTATCGCCCCACTTTGCCTGGGCGCGCGGTGCGGGAATCGGAGATCGTTCTGGCAGGCCTGAAGCGCATCACCGACTGGTACCTGCACACACCACCGGAATTGCCACCCGGCGAGGCGCGTATCCATACCGGCGCGAAGTTCGGGTACAGCGTCTGGATTCTGATCCAGGCCGCTACGGCCGTCGTCTTCCTATCCCTCGATCAACACGTACTGGCCATCTTTAACGCAGCAGGCGCAGCACTCACCGTAGCCTGTTTCCTTTGCCTCCTGACCGGCCGTCCGGCTGCCGGTTTCATCGCGGTCAACATCCAGAACATCGTAGGGGTCGTTTTGACCACGATCTACACCGGCCTGGGAACGGGTTTCTTTCTCTTCGCAATGGTCGGATTGCTGTACAGCACTTTGGCCGAGTGGGTCAGCCGGCAGATCCAAGCAATGATCATCGCGACCAGCGCAGCGGTTTTCGTCGGCCTGCTCATCTACGGCCTTAAGGCGGCGCCGGTTTCGCCTTTGCCGTTTCAATGGGTGGTTATTTTCGCCGCGATCAACGGAGCGGTGACGGCTGGGATGCTACTGCTGGTGGCGATCACTTATCGAAACACCGTGGACCGTGCCGAGGCGGCGCTCGAAGCCGAACACGCGAAGTCGGAAGCCCTGCTGCACAACATCATGCCGCCCGCCGTCGCCGAGCGGCTGAAAGAAAACCCCGAAGTGATCGCCGACAGCCACAAACCGGTGACGATTATGTTCGCCGACATCGTCGGATTCACGGAAATGTCGAGCCGCTCAAGCCCGGAGGCGCTTGTAAAGCTGCTGAACACCATCTTCAGCCGCTTCGACGCACTGGTCGACGCGGCCAAACTGGAGAAGATCAAGACCATCGGCGATGCCTATATGGTCGTCGCCGGACTGCCTCATGCGCGCGACGACCACGCTCAAGCGATTGCGCGGCTGGCGCTCGCAATGGTCGCCGCCACCGACGATGTGGCGCGGGAGACCGGTGAGCCGCTGCAGATCCGCGTCGGCGTACATTCCGGCGCGGTGGTCGCCGGCGTCATTGGCCAACGCAAGTTCGCATACGACATCTGGGGCGATACTGTGAACGTCGCCGCTCGCATGGAAAGCCACGGGGAGGCCGGACGGATTCAGATAAGCGCTGACACGGCCGAGTTTTTGGATGGCGGGTTCGTCGTCGAACCACGCGGCGAAATCGAGGTCAAGGGCAAGGGCATGATGGCGGCGTATTTCTTGGTAGGCGAGAGAGAGGCGGTAGTGGCCGAAGCGGGTTGAGCTGCGTTGACAACCCTCCGATCAACGACCGCAAATGGCGATCTCAGACCTTTACAGCCGCCGCACACTCAACCACACCCAGGTTGCCGTTACTCCGCGGCGTCCTGATACGCCGTCAGCGGCGGACAGGAGCAGACAAGGTGGCGGTCGCCGTAAGCCTGGTCGATGCGCGCGACCGGCGGCCAGAACTTGGAGATGCGAAGCTCCTCGATCGGGAATGCGGCTGCCTCGCGGCTATAGGTGTATGACCAATCGCTCGCGCTCACGGCCTGGAGCGTGTGCGGCGCGCCGACGAGCGGGTTGTCGTCCTGCGGCCACTCGCCGGCCTCGATGCGGGTAATCTCGTCTCGGATCGCGATCAGGGCGTCGCAGAAACGGTCGAGCTCGGCTTTCGATTCGCTCTCCGTCGGCTCGATCATCAGCGTTCCCATCACCGGCCAGGACATCGTCGGCGCGTGAAAGCCGTAATCCATCAGCCGTTTGGCAATGTCGTCGACACTGACCCCGGCGCTGACCTTGAGGTCGCGGGGATCGATGATGCATTCATGGGCGACCAGACCGCCGGGACCGCTATAGACGATCGGGAAATGCGCGCTCAGGCGCTTGGCGATGTAGTTGGCATTGAGCACGGCGACCTCGCTGGCGCGCTTCAAGCCGGCCGGGCCCATCATCGCAATGTAAGCCCAGGAGATCGGCAAGATGAGCGCACTGCCCCAGGGCGCGGCTGAAACCGGGCCCATTCCGGTCTCCGGCCCCGCTTCGGCGACCAATGGATGGTTCGGCAGGTAGGGCTGAAGATGCGCGCGCACACCGATCGGCCCGACGCCCGGCCCGCCACCGCCATGGGGTATGCAGAAGGTCTTGTGGAGGTTGAGATGCGCCACGTCGGCGCCGAACAGACCGGGCTTGGCGAGCCCGACCATGGCGTTCAGGTTCGCGCCATCCAGATAGACTTGGCCGCCATGGTCGTGGACGATCTGGCAGATCTCGACGATGCGCTCTTCGAAGACGCCGTGCGTCGAGGGATATGTGATCATCAATGCCGCCAGAGTGTCGGCGTGCTCTGTGGCCTTGGCCTTCAGGTCGTCCACATCGACATTGCCGGCCTCGTCGCAGGCCACCACGACGACGCTCAGCCCCGCCAAGACGGCGCTGGCCGGGTTGGTGCCGTGGGCGGAGCTTGGGATCAGGCAGATCTTGCGTTGGCCCTCACCGCGCCCTTCGTGATAGCGCTCGATGACGCGGAGGCCCGCATATTCGCCCTGACTGCCGGCGTTGGGCTGTACCGTGATGGCATCGAAGCCGGTGATCTCCGCCAACCACGTTTCAAGTTCGTCGATCAACTCGCGCAGACCCACGCTCTGGTCGAGCCGCGCGAAGGGATGCAGGTCGGCGAATTCCGGCCAGGTGATCGCCTCCATCTCCGCCGCGGCGTTGAGTTTCATGGTGCAGGAGCCGAGCGGGATCATCGAACGATCGAGGGCGATGTCCTTTTCCCGCAAGCGTTTCATGTAGCGCATCATCTCGGTCTCTGAGCGGTAGAGCGCGAAGACCGGATGGGTGAGGAACTCCGAACTGCGCATGAGCGCCGGCGGCAAGGCGTCCTCGACTTCGGGATCGAGCTCGGCGACCGTGAAGCCGGCACCATCCTTGCCGGCGAAAGCGGCCCAGACCGCTTCGACCGTCGCCGGTGTGGTGGTTTCATCGACCGCAAGACCGAGGCGATCGGGTCCGAGTTCGGCCAGGTTGACGCCGAGCGCCCGTGCGCGCGCCGCGATTTCGCCGGCCCGGCCCGGCACAGCGACCGCGACGGTGTCGAAGTAAGCCTCGCTCTCGACTGCAACACCGAGGGTCGCGAGACCCTTGGCCAGAATGGTCGCGAGACGGTGGACGCGCTGGGCGATCGTCTTCAGGCCCTCCGGCCCATGATAGACGGCGTACATGCCGGCGATGATGGCGAGCAGAACCTGCGCGGTGCAGATGTTGCTGGTCGCCTTTTCGCGGCGGATGTGCTGCTCGCGGGTCTGCAAGGCGAGGCGATAAGCTGGCTTGCCCGCGGCATCGAGCGACACGCCGACGAGGCGCCCGGGGATGGCCCGCCGGTAATCCTCGCGCGTGGCGAAGAAAGCCGCATGCGGGCCGCCAAATCCCATCGGCACGCCGAAGCGCTGGGCGCTGCCGATCACGATATCCGCGCCCCACTCGCCCGGCGGCTTCAACAATGTAAGCGCCAACAGATCCGCCGCGACCACGACCAGCGCTCCCGCGTCATGCGCAGCCTGCACGGTCTCGGCATAGTCCCGGATCACCCCGGCGGATGTCGGATATTGCAGCAGCACGCCGAAACACTCGCTGCCGGCAAGGTCGCTCGCGTGGTCGCCGACCATGACCTCGATGCCGAGCGCCGCGGCGCGCGTCTCGATCACCGCCAGCGTCTGCGGGTGGCAATCGCGATCGACGAAGAACACGCTGGAAGCGCTCTTGCCGACCCGCCGCGCCAATGTCATCGCCTCCGCAGCGGCCGTCGCTTCGTCCAGCATGGAGGCATTGGCCAGCGCCATGCCGGTCAGGTCCATCACAACCGTTTGGAAGTTGATCAGCGCCTCCAGCCGGCCCTGGCTGATCTCCGGCTGGTAAGGCGTATAGGCCGTGTACCAGCCTGGGTTTTCCAACAGGTTGCGCAGGATCACCGGCGGCGTGTGTGTGCCGTAATATCCAAGCCCGATCATCGATGCGAGCGGCCGGTTCTTGGCCCCCAGAGCCTTCAGCCGCGCCAACGCCTCAGCCTCGGTGAACGGCTCCGGCAGGTCGAGTGGCGCCTCGCTGCGGATCGCTTTGGGGACGATCCGGTCGGTCAACGCCTCCAGCGACTCAAGGCCGACGGTCTCAAGCATCGATACGATCTCCGCGGCACCCGGACCGATGTGGCGGCGGGTGAAATCTTCTCGGTTTTGCAGCGAGACGAGCGAGCGGCGTGGTTCGTTCATTCCGGATCTCCGGTTTGGGCGGGGCCTAACGAGGATGCTTTGGGCGCTCAGTCGAGCCCTTCGACAAACGTGTTGTAGGCCGCCTCGTCCATCAGCGGATCGAGCTCCGATGCGTCATCGAGCTTGATCTTCATGAACCATCCGTTCTCGGTCGGCGACTGGTTGACCAATGTGGGCTCGTCGGCAAGCGCCTCGTTGACCTCGGTGACGGTGCCGCTGGCCGGGGTGTAGACCTCGCTCGCCGCCTTCACGGACTCCACGACCGCAAACTGGTCCTTGGCCTTCAACGCCTGACCGACCGAAGGCAGCTCGACATAGACGATGTCGCCCAACTGCTCCTGGGCGTGGTTGGAGATACCGCAGGTGGCGACGTCGCCGTCGATGCGAATCCATTCGTGGTCCGGTGAGTATTTTATCCCGCTCATTTGCTACCCTTTCGATCCTCAGTGTTTCGGTTGTCCAGTTACTGGTTCGGCTCAATCGGCCCGGCGGTACCCGGGTGCGACGAATGGCATGCGCGTCACCACCGCCGGGCGCGGCGTGCCGCGTACCAGAAGGTTGACGCTGGTTTCCGGCTTGGCGAATGCGGTCTCGACGTAACCCATCGCCACAGGCCCACCGACGCTGGGCCCGAAGCCTCCACTGGTGACCGTGCCGATGACGCGTCCATCGCCGTCGGCAATCTCGGTCCCTTCACGCGCTGGGGCTTTGCCTTCCGGGCGCAGTCCGACGCGTTTGCGCGCGACCCCGGCTTCAATCTGGCCGAGGATCGCCTCCACGCCGGGAAAGCCGCCCGCCTCGCGGCGGTGTTTGGGAATGGTCCACAGCAGCGAGGCTTCAACTGGGCTGGTGGTTTCATCAATGTCGTGGCCGTAGAGGCATAACCCGGCCTCAAGGCGCAGCGAATCGCGGGCGCCCAGGCCCACCGGCTCCACGTCGGGATGGTCGAGCAGCTTTTCTGCCAGCGCCTCGGCGTGATCGGCAGGGGCGGAAACCTCAAATCCATCCTCCCCGGTATAGCCGGAACGGGTCACGAAACAGGCAACCCCGTCGACCGGCATGGCCGCGCCCTGAAGAAAGAAAAGCCCGTCGATGTCGGGAGCGAGCGCCCCAAGAGCTGCGGCTGCCTTGGGGCCTTGCAGCGCTATCAGCGCGCGGTCCGGCAACGGCACAACCTCGGCCCGACCGGCAAGCCCGGCCTGCATGAGCGTAATGTCCTGATCCTTGCAGGCGGCGTTGACAACGACGAATAGATGATCGCCGGCATTCGTCACCATGAGATCGTCAAGGATGCCGCCCTGCTGATTTGTGAACAGCGTGTAGCGCATCTCGCCCGGCGCCAGCGAGCGAAGATCCCCAACGACGACGCTTTCGAGGGCGGCCGCCGGATCGTCGCCCGCAATCTGCACCTGGCCCATATGCGAAACGTCGAAGAGACCAGCGGCAGTACGGGTGTGCAGATGCTCCTTCAAAACGCCGGCAGCATACTGCACCGGCATATCGTAGCCGGCGAAGGGCACCATCTTGCCGCCGCGACGGAGATGGAGGGCATGGAGCGGGGTGCGCTGCGATGTCTGGGGTTCGGCCACTGGCTCCGGTCCTCCGGCACGAGGGTTGCGCGGCACGCCGCCGGTCAAAGCCGGTGACGCGCCCCCTCTGTCTCGGGACCTGAGAGATTTCACCGGTGCTCGAACGATGGTTCGCGCGTCCGGCTTACCCCTTCGGTGAGGCGCCGCCGGTGAGACGGTGCCTGCTTTCCAGAGTAGCCTCACCCTGCGGTCCGGGTGCCTGAGAGTTTCCGGGGCGGTTGCTCCTTCGGCGCCGGTCCGGCCAAATCGGGCCAGTCCGGACTCTCCCGCAGGGGTCTGCGGCGCAGCACCGCGCTCGCAGCGCTGCTGGCACAGAACCTAACGCGGGAAGAGAGAATGTCAACCGAAGCCGCCGGCGAGCTGTCGATCGTTCGGTCTGAACGCTGTTACATCACCGGCGGCGTTGCTGGCTTCCTGCGCCGTCCGATTGCTGCAGCCCGAGGCGGGCGCGATTGTAACGAAGCTCGTTGTCGGTAAGCTGGAAGCCGGTCCAGATCTCGAACGCCGCCCCGCCGGTACGCGTGCCTTGCGACAGGTCGACGAACATCCAAGACCCCTCGCGGAAGGTCATGCTCGCCCGCTTTCCGAGCTCGAAACGGATTGGGAAGGTGCGCTTGGCAAGAACGGTGCCGGAGCGGTCGGTCACGACCACGAAATAGACCGCACGCCCGATGCCGCCCTGCCATTTCGGACCGCGCTTGGCGGTCACCAGCAGCGTGACGTTGGCCTCCAATTCGTTCAACGAGCCGCCGCCGTATTTGCAGGTCATTTTGATATCGCTGAGCTCAAGCGAATAGGCCGCGTTCGCTGGCGACATTGCTCCGGAAGCTGCGAACTTGGTGACGCTCGCCGCGTGGTTGAGGACCGCCACACGTGGACACACCTTCGTCGTGGTCGTGCCGCAGGCGTAAAGAACCAGGGCCAGCACTGCAAAAAGCGGGACGGTTCGGATCGCAGCAGGTATGCGAGAGAATTTCATGGCAGGCGCGGAGTTCCGATTAGAGGTTCTTGTGCGAGCCGTCGCAGTTCGGCTTATCGCCGGTCGCCTTGCAGCCGCACAGCCAGACTTGCTTGCTTTCCTCGGCCTTGAATACCATCGGCGTGATCCCGGTGTCCTTGTGCGATCCGTCGCAGAAGGGCTGTCCCTTGCTGCGGCCGCAGGCGCACCAGGCATAGGTCTTGCCGGCCTCGACTTCGACACCGTAGGGGCTGGTTTGCGCAACCACCGGATCGGTCATGATGTCTGTTCCTCCTGCGGGACTGTTCTGGCCTGAGCGGCCTTCGCGACACGTTTGGGCCCCGGGCGACGGGGCGCACTCTAGGCGAGCCCCGCGCGCCAGACAAGGCCGGACCGACTTGTCGCGCGGCGCATCGGTTCAGCCATTTCGTAATACGAACGCGCGCCTGTTGATCGTCCCCCTGTTGCCGCGCTATCACGGGGAATTCCGGCAGCCGTTCGCCGGTCCGCCGCGGCGCCCCCTCGGGCGATCCACGCGATCCACGCGATCCACACGATCCGAGTCGAAACGCCGATGGCCGTCTATACCGAAGTCGAGGACGACGACCTCAGGGCCTTCATCGCCCAGTACGACATTGGCGACGTGGTCTCTTACAAAGGCATCGCCGAGGGCGTGGAGAACTCCAACTTCCTGCTGCAGACCGAGCGCGGTCCCTACATCTTGACGCTTTACGAAAAACGCGTCGACCCCGACGACCTTCCGTTCTTCCTCGGTCTGATGGATCATCTGGCGGAGCAGGGCATCCAGTGTCCGACCCCGATCCACGGCCGCGACGGTGCGGCCTTGCGGACGCTGGCTGGCCGGCCGGCGGCGATCATAAGTTTCCTTCAAGGCATGTGGCCGCGCCGCATCGTTCCGGAGCATTGCGCCCAGCTCGGCGCGGCGATGGCGCATATGCACATTGCGGGGCAGAGTTTTGAAATAAAGCGCCCCAACGCCTTGTCGGTGGACGGATGGCGGCCGCTTTTCGCAGGCTGCGCCGACCGCGCGCACGAAGTCCGCGCCGGTCTCGCCGACACCATCGATAGCGAACTGACAGAACTGGAGACACGCTGGCCGGACACCTTGCCGGCGGGCGTGATCCACGCCGATCTCTTTCCCGACAACGTCTTTTTCCTGCTGCACAGGCTTTCCGGGCTGATCGACTTCTATTTCGCCTGTAACGATTTTTTCGCCTACGATTTGGCGATCTGCCTCAATGCCTGGTGCTTTGAGGTCGACAACAGTTTCAACATCACCAAAGCGCGGCAGATGCTGCGCAGCTACCGAAAAGTGCGGCCGTTTTCCGACGATGAGCTGGAGGCACTGCCGCTGCTGGCGCGGGGCAGCGCGATGCGCTTCCTGCTGACCCGGTTGCACGACTGGCTGCACCATCCGGAAGGCGCCATGGTCAAGCCCAAGGATCCATTGGAGTACCTGAAGAAACTGCAATTTCATCGGGCCGTGAAAGGCCCCGGTGACTACGGGTTGGATTGAATGAGCGCGAACGAAACCAAGAACATCGTTGAAATCTTCACCGACGGAGCTTGCAGCGGCAATCCGGGGCCCGGCGGCTGGGGCGCCATCCTGCGCTGGAACGGCAATGAGCGCGAAATTTCCGGAGGCGCCCGCGACACAACCAACAACCGCATGGAAATGATGGCGGCGCTTGAGGCGATCCGCGCCATGAAGCGCAGCATGCCGCTCCACATCTACACCGACAGCACCTATGTGCGCGACGGCATCACCAAGTGGATTCACGCCTGGAAAGCCAAGAATTGGAAGACCGCGGCCAAGAAGCCGGTCAAGAACAAGGATCTTTGGCAAGCCCTCGAGGAGGCATTGGCCGGCCACGACGTGACCTGGCATTGGGTCAAGGGACATGCCGGCCATCCGGAGAACGAACGCGCCGACGCTCTGGCCCGTGCGGCGCTTGAGGACTATCGATAGGCGACGTCCGGTCGAGGTCGAACAGATAGACGCTCGATCACGTCGGCAGATTTCCCGCGAAAGCAATAACTTCCGCCATCGTTCGCTCCTGATCGCCCACCCAAAACCAGTGGTCGTCACCTTCAAGAGCGACGAAGCGTGCGCCGGAAATGTTCTCGGACATTCGGCGGCCGGCCTCGATCCGTATGGCTCGGTCTCCTTGGCGATGAAGCACGAGCGTCGGCGCAGCAACGCGCGGCAGCAGGGGCCGAACATCCATATCCCGCAGCGCCTCCAATACCATTTTCAGCGCCCCCGGGCTTGAAGCCGCGCGCAACAGGCCCGACCACCAATGCTCCGCCCGGCGGTCGCCGACGAGGCTGGGGGCAAATGTTTCGATCTCCAGCGGCCCACCCCATTCGCGAACCATGCGCTTCAGCCAGGCCTCGTATTGGGACGCCGTAAGCGCGAATGGGTGGTCCTCCGACCAGCTCCCCTTCGCTAGCGAACCGTAGAGCACCAAACCGGCAACCCGTTCGGGGGCCTCGGCGGCAAGGTGGATACAGCCGGGGCCACCTTCGGAGGCTCCGAACAGGAGCGCCCGCGGGCTTTGCGCTGCATCCATGACTGCCCGTATGTCGGCCGCCGTCGCCGCCGCTGTCGGGGCTTCGCCGACCCGGTCCGACAAACCGACGCCGCGCCGGTCGAAGATAATGACCCGGCCTACCTGTGACAGTGCCCCCAAAAAGGCTCGAATGCGGGGTTCCTCCCAGACGCGCTCGACATGGGAGACGAAGCCCGGAACCATGATGATGTCCAGTGGACCATCGCCAACAATTTGATATGCGAGGTGAAGGCCCTGGCTCTCGGCGTACCGCGTGCGCGGCGTGCCATGCGCTGCCGCGACGCTTCCTTCGAGAATCGCCGTGGTCTCCGGGTCCGGGGCAACGCTGAGTTCATCGGCAAGGTGCCGGGTGCAGATCTCGTATTGTCGCTCCGCAGCGGCGCGGTCACCGGCCCGAATTTGGGCGCGCATCGCATACTGGTGCGCCATCTCCGACAATGGGTCCAACGCGACCAGGCGTGCCGCCGCAACGGCCGCCGCCCGGTGATCGTTCGCAGATGATTTGGCTTCGTAGAGCCGCTCCAAAACCTGGGCCAGCCGACTGCGCAAGGCCTCGCGGCGAAAGAACGCCCATTCCTCGAATGCCGGGCAATCATCAAGCCCGAAGCCTTCCAGGAAGTCACCGCGGTAGAGCTGGGACGCGGTTTCGAATTCGCCGTCATCGCCGGCCTGCTCGAAGGCATGCGCATCGACATGCAGGTCTAGCTCTGTGGCAAATCGGACCGATGCCCGATCGGCGACAATCGTCTCAGCGCCGAATACTTCGCGAATTCGATGCAGCGTGCGCCGGAGCCGGGCACGCGCCGCGGCGCCGTCGGCTTCCGGCCAGAACAACGCCGCCAACGCCTCGCGACCGACAGGCGCGCGCGCGTCGGCCAGATAAGCGAGCAGCGCTACCCCCTTGCGAAGCGCGAATTCTATGGGACGACCGTCGAGCTTCACGCCCGGAAATCCAAGGATCTGAACGTCAAGGCTGGGCATACGCGGCAGGGACATCAGAACAGGGTGTCAGGGGACGTTGCGGGGACGGGGCGACTCTATAAGCACGCCATCACTTAGGAACCTCATAGCGATCAGACAAATACCGGAGCCAAATCATGCCGCATATCGAGACAAATGACGGTCACATCTGCCACACGATCGACGTCGGATCGGGCGCGCCGATCCTTTTGCTGCACGGCAGCGCCGGCGCCGGTGCCGGTTGGGCGGCGGTCATCCAACACCTGCTTCCCGAGAACCGCGTGCTGGCGCCGGACTTTCGGGGCTATGGCCAATCCGAACCCTGGCCGCGGGGAGCCTCGCTCGGGCCCGAGGACGATTTGGCGTCGGTCGAGGCACTGTTCGAACGTGCAGCCGAACCCGTCCATCTCGTCGGGCACTCGTATGGCGGAGCAGTGGCGCTGCAAGCGGCCAAGCGCCATCCCGCCAGGATCGCCAGCTTGTCGCTGATCGAGCCGGCCGCTTTCCAACTCCTACGGTACCATGAGGACACCGAGCTCTGGCAGGAGATCGTAATGCTCGCCCGGCGTCACATCGACTTCGTCGACCAGAACCGTGATGCCGATGCCGCATCGGCCTTTGTTTCCTACTGGACCAGCCCGTCCGTGTGGCGCCAGCTCTCCGTCCCCGCGCGCGAGATGATCACGCGCGGCATGCCGCGGGTCGCGGCCGAGTGGCGGCTGATGTTCGAAACCGCCAACGATGGTGCCGAGATCGGCGAAATCCGAGTGCCCACGTTGTTGCTGTCCGGCAGCCGAACGACGGCCGCGGCGCGGCGTGTGGTTGAACTCCTGCAGACCGCGCTTCCCGACACCGACCGCGTCCAAATCGAAGGCGCCGGGCATATGAGCCCGCACACCCATGCCGCCATCCTCGCCGATCAATTGCGCGAGCATTTCGTGGCGGTCGCCGAGCGCCTTGGATGGGCCGCCTGACCCGTCTGCACAAGCATTCGCAACACCAGACATCGACACAGCCAGGAGACCTCATCGTGAAAGCCATGACCGAAAAATTCTATGACCGCCATATTGCTCCGGCCTTTGTTCACGCCGGGTGCTCTATGGGCGCTTTTTCCAGAACGCGTGAACTTGTTATTCCGCAAGCCCACGGCGTCGTCGTCGAAGCCGGCTTCGGCTCGGGGCTGAACCTGCCCTATTACGACGCGGGTAAGATCGACAGGCTGATCGGCATCGATCCGGATCCGTCAATGCTCAAGATCGCCGAACGGCATCGACCGGCGGTTGGGTTCGATCTGGAAGTCGTCTGCGCGGGCGCCGAAGCCATGCCGCTCAAAACAGCCAGCGCGGACACCGTTGTGATCGCTTACGCGCTCTGCACCATCCCCGACACATCCGCAGCGCTAGCGGAGATCCGCCGGATCCTGAAGCCGAACGGTCGGCTTCTTTTCGCGGAACACGGCCGCGTCGAACAGTCCTGGCGCGGCCGACTGCAGGACCGCCTGAACGGTGCGTGGGGACGGCTGGCAGGTGGTTGCAATCTCAACCGCAATCCATCGCAACTGATCGAAGCCGCCGGCTTCGTCATAAAGGGCCTTCGGCAGGAGCGCTTTCCGGCTTACATGCTGCAACTCGGACTCCACAGCTCGGGCGAAGCGCAGCCGCGCTGAACCGACACGCAGACGCCACCAGATCAGTTTGTCGATTTGGCGGCGTGCCGGCCATCCGGAGAACGAGCGCGCCGACGCTCTGGCCCGGGCGGCGCTTGAGGATTATCGATAAGTCCGCTGGTGACTGATGTTTCGGTCGTGGGGACAGCCTGGGCTGCCCCCACCCGATCACATGTCGCTTAGTCGGCCGCGAAGCAATAGAGATATCCGTTGCCACCGGTGCCTTGGAGGTTCTTTTGGCTGCACCCTCTGGAACCATGCGCCGAGTTCCAGGACGTGTTGCCACCACCATGACGGTCGTGATGTCCGACCTGGGCACTGCCCTTGTCAGAGCTGGTCCAATTGCCGCAGGTGTGGTCGCCTTTCTCCCATGGGAAATAGGCCGTCCCGTCATTCTTGGACCCGGTCAGGATATCGTGCTGATTTGGCTTGTCGCCCCGGCCCTTGATGAGGTTGCCATTCTCGTCCAAGGCAGTGCGCCTGGTAATGTTGGGGCTGAGGTGAAGCTGATCAAGATTGGTGGCGATCAGCTCGCCGCGCGAATTGTACCAAGGCCCTGACCCAATGCGGTCGCGCGCGGAAATACCGCGCCCTTTCGTGACCTGGGTGCTGATATAGGCCCGCCAAGTGCGTCCTTTGGACCCGGCCGCCTCGGCCAGTTTTTTGCAATGGGCGTCGGCGCCGGCAAGGCCACCGAGATTGCCGCCGTTTCCGATTCCGACGCTGGTTACGAAAAAGCCCAAGGGGCGCTCGTCCGCCGCAAGGGCCGGTGCACTCATCGCAGCCAGTAACCCGGCCGCAGCGATTGTCTTGAGAATGTTCATCTGTGCCTCCCTTTCCTGAATCCCGGAAGAAGTTACCTGTCCTCGTCGCGTTCAGCTTAGCAATCACGCCAATTCTTGGAATTGCACGATTCTGTGAAGTGCCAGATGACTTGGGCAAGAACCGCAGCGGATTGCTCAATCAGCGAGGGGGCCCGCCGGACCCCCTCTGTATCACTATCTTCGTATCGGGACGCTGCTACACCGCCGCCAGCATCGCCTCTGCACTGGAGACTTCAAATGCGCCGGGCTGCTCGACGTTGAGTGTGGTGACAACGCCGTCGTCGACCACCATTGCGAAGCGCTGGGCGCGCTTGCCCATGCCGAAGCCGCTGCCATCGAAGGCTAGGCCGAGCGCGTCGGCGAATTCCGCGTTACCGTCGGCGAGCATCAGAACCTTGTCGCCGACATTCTGGTTCTTGCCCCAGGCGTCCATCACAAATGCGTCGTTGACCGATACGCAACCGATCGTATCCACGCCCTTGCCCTTCAGCGCTTCGGCCTGCTGTACGAAACCTGGCAGGTGCTTCGCCGAGCAGGTCGGTGTGAAGGCGCCCGGAAGCGCGAAAATGACCACCTTTTTGCCGGAGAAGATCTCCTCCGTGGAAATGTCCGAAAGCCCATCCTTGGCCATGTGTTTGAGGTTCACCGATGGAACCTTGTCCCCAACTTTGATCGCCATTGCCGTTATCCTCTTGTTGCAGCCGACCGCCCCTGATGGGCGCGGGACGACGCCCGCCCCGGCCCGACAAAGATAGTCTTTGTGCCCGCGAAATCCAGCCTAAGGCGAGGTGCTTTTGTTTAGAGAGCGCTACGCATGGGTGCTCTTTGCCTCTGACGGTGTCTGCACCAGCCCGCCCCCCACCCGACCACCCATGAGCATACGATCCCGTGGGTGGTCGAGTGGGAGAGCGGGCTGGCCATGGCACGGGCAGAGCCAAAAGAGCGCCCGCCCCATGCCACCGACAAACACAAATCCGGCCAAACAAACTTACGGAAAAGAACCTTAGCGTTTCGCCGATGCGACGCCCTTGGCTTTGGCGATGGCGTCCTGTACGGCGCTTTGGGTGAGTAATTCAGGCAGGGCGATACCGTCGGGGGCGCCCGGCCCGTAAACGATATTGAACGGGATGCCGTAGCGGCCGTACTCGGCAAGATAGGCCGCGATCGTTTTGCTGGGGCGGGTCCAGTCGGCCACCATCGGCACGACCGTGCGACCGTCGAGCGTCGAAGCGACGGGCTCACGCCCCAACACCAGCCGCTTGTTGGCCTTGCATGTGATGCACCAGTCGGCCGTGACGTCGACGAAGACGACCTTGCCTGCGGCTACCAGACGGGCGATCTCCGGGCGGTCGAAGCGTTGCCACTTGCCTGCGGCCGGCGCTGCGCTGACTTCGCCCGCCGGCAACAGGTTGGGTAGCGCAAAACCGGCGACAACCAACGCAAGCAGCCCGGCGAGTGCGGCCGGGCGGAAGCGCGGCGCAACCCGGCCCCGCAGCCAGAGGAGTCCGACAAGCCCGACGAGAACGGCGCCGATCAGCCAGGCGGCGAGCGCGCCTGCCTGCACCTCCAGTACGCTCAGCAGCCAGATCGCCGTCGCCGCCAATGCCAGGCCGAGAACCCAGCGCAGCCAGACCATCCAGCGGCCGGGCCGCGGCATTCGCGTGGCCAACCCCGGCAGTGCCGCAACCAGCAGATAAGGCAAGGCCAGCCCGATGCCGAGTGCCGCAAAGACGGCGAAGATTTCCAGAGCCCCGCGCGAAAGGGCGAAACCGACGGCCGTGCCCAGGAAGGGCGCTGAACACGGCGTGGCCAACAATGTCGCGAAGGCGCCGGTCGCAAACTCACCCTTGAGACTACCGGATTTGTCTGGTGGTCCGCCCGCCGCGGCGGCCCTGTCGGTCACCGCGTGGGGTAAGCGGATCTCGAAGATACCCCACAGATTGGCCGCGAACAGGGTCACGACCACGGCCATGGCGATGAGGAACCAGCTCTGTTGGAACTGGATGCCCCAGCCGACGGTGGCACCAGCCGCCTTGAGGCCGACCATCGCGCCGGCGAGGACGAGGAAAGAAGCGAGCACGCCGGCGGCCGTTGCCAGAAAACGTTTTCGCACGATGCGCTTTTCCGCGCCGCCATGGCCGACGACACCCAGCAGCTTGATCGACAGCACCGGCAGCACGCAGGGCATCAGGTTGAGAATGAAACCGCCCAGCAGCGCCAACAGCAGGACCACAAGAAAACTCCGCCCGGTGGACGGCGGCGGACCCTTGGCGGCTTCAGCGACGCCGGCCCGTTCCACTGCGCGGTCGCCGTCAGTCAGCGTCAGGGTGAGCAAGGCGCCCGTGGCTTTGGGGGCCTTCTTGCCCACTTTGCGCACGGCCAGCACCAGCCGCGCCACGCGACCGCCTTGCGAGAGCGTAACCTTCGGCTTGCCGAATTCCAGCCGCGACGGTCCTTCCACGAACAGATCCGGCTTGTTGAACGCCTGAGCTCCGCGCGCTACCACGGTCAACTCGCCACCGGAAGTGCGTTCACGGACCTCGATGCGTTCGACTTTGATGCCGGCGACTGTTTCGTTCTGTGGCACCAACGCGCGATAGCGGTCGATCTGATAGGCATGACGTGAGGTCATCGCCGGGCCGCCGGGCAGAGCGAGCGTGAGTTTCACCGTGTAGGGGACGCAGATATCGTCGCAGGTCAAATAGTCGACCTTGGCCACGAGGCGCGCGGTCTTGCCCGGCTCGGCCAGACGCAAGGTGATCGGAAAGACGACCTCGTCCTTGTAGCCGGCGGTCTCAAAGCCGAGCACGGAAAAACGCTTCGGCCTCGGCCAGGCAATGGTGGCGTCGCGCACATTGGTGGAGCCCACCCAGTCGATCCGGGGCGGAAATCCGGCGTCGCCCGGCGACCGCCAATAGACCTTCCAGTTCTTTTTCAGCTTGAATTGAAGGCCGAGCCTTATGGAGCGCCCTGTCCCGACACCCGAAGCGGCCGCGATCAGGCGAACCTGCGAATGGGTGTTGACCGTCCATTCCGATGCCGCGGCGCGCGCCGGCGGCGTGCCGGCAAGGGCCGTGGCCCAGGCCAATAGCGCGACCGCGACGGCGATCGCAATCCTGCGAATGCCGGTAGCTGTGCGGTCTGCGGTACAGGCGGCGGTCACGGCGCGCGTCACCTCCTCTGCGGCGTGGATCAGGATCCGATACCCGGATATATAGGACCGAGCGTGCACGAACGCAGTAAACTTCCCGTTAGAGCCGGTTTCGGCCCTTCACCAGCCTTGACCGCCGCTCCATCCTCCGCAATCGTATTGGACCATGGACATTAGCGACCTGGAACAGGGTTTTTTTACCGGTCAGCTTCTGATTTCGATGCCGACCATGCCCGATCCGCGTTTCGCGCGTACGGTCATATATATGTGTGCGCATTCGGCAGAAGGTGCGCTGGGCCTCGTGGTCAACAAGCTGTTCGAAGATTTGAGCTTCGTTGAGTTGCTGGAACAGGTCGGCATCGAGCCAGACGAGTGCAAACAGGAAATCGCCGTGCATTCCGGCGGCCCGGTCGAATCGGGGCGTGGCTTCGTATTGCACAGCGGCGAATTCTCCGAGGAAAGCACGCTCGCGGTCGATGACAAGATCGGCCTGACCGCCTCGGTCGAGGTCTTGCGCGCGATTGCCGCCGGCCAGGGGCCAAGACGTTGCCTGCTGGCACTGGGGTATTCCGGCTGGGGGCCGGGTCAGCTGGAAGCCGAAGTTCACGAGAACGGCTGGCTAAACGTGCCGGCCGACGAACAGCTCATCTTCGATACCGATCTCGAGAGCAAATGGGAACGCGCTATCGCCAAGATCGGCGTCGATTTCGCCAAACTCTCAGGTCAATCCGGGCGCGCTTGAGCCTACCCGCGGGCGCCGAACCTTCCCGATAATGTGATTGGCGCTTCGCTGCCGGATCGGACTATTGAGCGTATCGGCTAGCGATGATCGACAGGGCCGGTGGGCCGGAGGTGTGCAATGGATCTACTGAGACAGCTATCTTGGGCGTTCGTGTCGGGATGCGTCGGCGTGCTGTTGTTTTACGCCGCGTTCCGCATCGGCATCGAGGCAGGAGTGATCAAGGCGCCAGCGCCGGCACTCAAGTTTCTCACGTCAAAGGGTTTCTTTTATAAGCAGGTCGTCTGGGGCGGGATCTGGGGCCTGGCCTTTGTCATTCCGGTGCTGAGTGGAAAATGGTGGCTGCGGGGGCTGATCGTCGGGCTCGCGGCCACGCTGGTGGCGATATTCGTCTTCCGCCAGACTTTGCCGCCGGCACCGGTGATCGCGATCGGCCTCGTCCTCAACATGGTGTTTTGGGGCCTCGCCGCGGCGTTCTGGCACGACAAGGTGATGAAGAGGTCCTAGATCAGGACCCCGTCAATCGCGCGGCAATCGCCTCGAAGTTTGGCAATCCCGCCACCGGGCCCAGCGCCGCGGTAGTGATCGGCCCGCTTGACAGGCGCTCGGCAACCCGGCCAATCGCAGCACGATCGATCGCCTCGATCCGTGTGACGATTTCGTCGACCGGTATCGGCCGCCCGTAGATCAGCAACTGGTTCGCCAAGGCCTCCGCGCGCGCACCGGAACTTTCGCGGGACATCAGGAGCGAAGCCTTGATCTGAACACGCGCCCGTTCGATCTCCTCGTCGCCCGGAGCGGCGCCCAGGTCGTGAATCTCCTTGCCGATCACCTCGACGAGTTCGTCGAGCCGGTCGGGCCCGGTGCCGGCATAGACGCCGAACAGGCCGCCATCGCGAAACGCTGAGTGGAAGCAATAGATCGAATAGACCAGCCCGCGCTTTTCGCGCACCTCCTGAAAAAGCCTTGAGGACATGCCGCCGCCGAGCATGGTGGAGAATAATCCAGCGGCGTAGTAGTCGGGCTCGCTGTGGGCGAAGCCGGGCATGCCCAACACCAGATGGGCTTGTTCAAGTGGCCGCTCCTCGCGGAAGTCGCCACCGACATAGTCCGCGCTCCCGCTGTCGATCTGCGATGCGCCGGCCAGGCCACCGAGCATGTCCTCGCCCAACGCCAACAATTCTGCGTGGCTGATCCGACCGGCTGCGCACAGCACCATGCGCTCGGCGCCATAGGTCCGCGCCATGTGATCGACCAGCGCCTGGCGCGGCATGCCGCCGACCACCTCCGGGCGGCCCAGCACCGGCCATCCCATCGGCTGGTCGGGGAAGGCGGTCTCCTGGAAAAAATCGAAGATCAAGTCGTCGGGAGTGTCCTGGGATTGACCGATTTCCTGCAGCACAACATCGCGCTCGCGGGCCAGCTCCGCCTCATCGAAGGTCGAGTTCTGCAGAATGTCGGACAGGATATCGGCTGCCAACGGCGCGTCGTCCGCCAGGACCTTGGCGTAGTAGGCCGTCGATTCGCGCGACGTATAGGCGTTGAGATGTCCGCCGACAGCTTCGATCTCCTCGGCGATCTGGCGAGCGCTCCGCCGGGCCGTGCCCTTGAAAGCCATGTGCTCCAGGAGATGGGCGACGCCGTTCACCTCCGCCACCTCGTCGCGGGTCCCGACGCCGACCCAGAGGCCGAGCGAAACGGTTTCCACGCTGTCCATCGTGTCGCTCGCGACGCGAAGGCCGTTCGCCAGGGTTGTGACCTTCACGGAGCTCATACGGCACCCACCTTCGCTGCGGCCGGTCGCGCGCGCTCGGCGATATGGGCGCGGATCGTGGCCAAGTCGTTGGGTAGCACGGTGTAGTCCTCATCTCGCTCGTAAAGGTCGCCCAGAGCGTCGGGCAGTTTGGGGCGAATGCCGGTCGCCGCCTCCACCGCATCGGGGAATTTGGCCGGATGCGCGGTGGCCAGCGCGACCACAGGGATGCCAAGTTTTCCGCCAAGAGCCCGGCCCGCTTCGATACCGATGGCGCTGTGCGGATCGACCAGCAGACCCGTCTCGTCGTGAATGCGCGCGATTGCAGCTTTGGTGCCGTCGTCGTCGAGGCGGAAGCCGGCGAAGATCGCACGCGCCCGATCGAGGGGCTCGCGGTCGAGAGCGAAGCGGCCGGACTCGCGAAACGCCGTCAGCGTGTCGGCCACAGCCGAGCCGTCGCGGCCTAAAAGGTCGAACAGCAGACGTTCGAAATTGGAGGAAATCTGGATATCCATGCTGGGCGAAAGGCTGGGCTCGACGCCGCGGACCTCCATCGCTCCGGTCTTGAAGAACCGCGTCAGGATATCGTTGCGGTTGGAACCGACCAGGAAGCGCGCCACCGGCAACCCCATCTCGCGCGCCGCATAGCCGGCGAAGACGTTGCCGAAATTTCCGGTCGGCACGGCAAAGGCGACCTCGCGTTGGGGCGCGCCCAGGCGCAGCGCTGCCCAAACGTAGTAGACGATCTGCGCCATGATGCGCGCCCAGTTGATCGAGTTGACGGCGGAGAGCCGCATCCGTGCGCGAAAAGCCTGGTCATTGAAGAGCGCCTTCACCGCGTCCTGGCAATCATCGAAGGTGCCTTCGACCGCAATGTTGTGGACGTTCTTCGCCTGTGCCGTCGTCATCTGGCGGCGCTGGACCTCGGAGACCCGGCCGTGAGGATGCAAAATGAAGATGTCGAGTGACTGACGGTCGCGGCATGCTGCGATAGCCGCCGATCCTGTATCGCCCGATGTGGCGCCGACGATCGTGATGCGCTCGCCGCGCTCCGCCAGCACATGGTCGAACAGGCGCCCCAGGAGCTGCAGTGCGTAGTCCTTGAAAGCCAGCGTGGGTCCGTGGAAGAGCTCCATCAGCCAGGCATCGGTCCCGAGTTCGACCAGCGGTGCGATCTCCGCATGGTCGAAGCCGGCATAGGCGTCGTCGACGATGGCGTCCAGCGCCGCCGCCTCGATGGTCCCGCCAACGAAGGGCGCGACGATCCGCTTGGCCAGCTCCGGATAAGTCAGATCACGCAAGCTTTCGAGATCGCGACTAGACAGCGAAGGCCAGCGTTCGGGCACGTAAAGCCCTCCGTCGCTCGCCAGCCCGGCAAGCAGCACATCGTCGAAGCCAAGCACGGGGGCCGCCCCGCGGGTGCTGACGTAACGCAACGCTAAAGCCACTCCGCCAGAAACAGTACAGGTTGAAGGTTGGCGAACGCGATCCTATACAGGATGCGGACCGCTGCCGCCATGCCACACAGCCGCAGCGAAATACGTTGCACCGGGAATTGCCGGTAAGGCTCGGACCATCCCCCGTGCTAGTGTCGCACATTCGGACGACCCACCGATCACGGACAGTTCTATGACTTTTCGCGGCCGCCCGCTTGCGCGCGAGATCATAGTGGTGCTGACCCTGAAGGCGATCGCCATCGCCACGATATGGCTTGCCTTTTTTGGGCCTGAAACGCGCCCCATGATCGACGGAACGGCGCTTAAGCGCCACGTCACGGCGCCGCCCGCGCAGCGCGCCGGGGGGGATCGCCCATGATCGACTTCGACGTTGTCGCCCTGTCGCGCCTGCAGTTCGGCCTGACGGCCATGTACCACTTCCTCTTCGTGCCGCTGACCATCGGGCTTTCGGTGATCATGGCGATCATGGAGAGCGTCTACGTCATGACCGGCCGCACGGTGTGGCGCGACATGACGAAGTTCTGGGGCAAGCTCTTCGGCATTAACTTCGCCATGGGCGTGGCCACCGGGATCACCATGGAGTTCCAGTTCGGAACCAACTGGGCTTATTACAGCCACTATGTCGGCGATGTCTTCGGCGTGCCGCTCGCCATCGAGGGGTTGATGGCGTTCTTCTTGGAATCGACCTTCATCGGCGTGTTCTTCTTCGGCTGGGACCGGCTTTCGCGACGCAAACATCTCGCCGTGACCTGGCTCCTAGCGATCGGCGCGAACCTGTCTGCCTTGTGGATCCTGATCGCAAACGCCTGGATGCAGAACCCGGTCGGGGCGAAATTCTCCTACGAGACAATGCGCATGGAACTGACCTCGCTGTGGGAGGTCTTTTTCAATCCCGTAGCCCAGGCGAAGTTCGTTCACACCGTCAGTGCCAGCTATGTCACGGGCGCGACCTTCGTGCTGTCGATCAGCGCCTACTACCTGCTGCGCAAGCGCCACCGCGGCTTCGCCCGGCGCTCGATGGTGGTGGCTGCCTCTTTCGGGCTTGCCTCGGCGCTGTCGGTCGCGGTGTTGGGCGACGAAAGCGGCTATGCGCTGACCGACCACCAAAAGATGAAGCTCGCCGCCATCGAGGCTATGTGGGAAACGGAGAAGGCGCCGGCCGCATTCACGGTCTTCGGCTGGCCCGACGAGAAAACCCAGACGACCAAATGGGCGGTGCGTGTGCCCTACGCGCTCGGCATCATCGCGACGCGCTCGCTCAATACCGAGTTGCCAGGCATCAAGGATCTGGTGAAGACCGCCGAAGGCCGCGTGCGCAACGGCATCCTGGCCCTGAAGGCGCTGCGCAAGCTGCGCAAGAACAAGAAGGACGCCGAGGCGCGCCGCGTTTTCGAGACCCACGGCAAGCATCTTGGCTACGCGCTGTTGCTGCGCCGCCATATCGCCGACCCGGTGAAAGCCAACGAAGACCAGATCAAACTTGCCGCACGTGACACGGTTCCATCGGTGCTGCCGCTCTTTTGGACATTCCGGATCATGGTCGGCATCGGCCTCTTCCTGATCCTGCTCTTCGCCTGGGCCTTCATCGAGACAACGCGGCAGCGCTTCGGCGGCCGGATTTTCCGCTGGGTCGCGTTGCTCAGCCTGCCCCTGCCATGGGTCGCGGCCGAACTTGGCTGGTTCGTGGCCGAACACGGCCGCCAGCCTTGGGTGATCGAGGGGCTGTTGCCGACCTTCATGGGCGCCTCCAACGTACCGCTGGCCAATGTGATCCTCAGTCTCACCGCGTTTATCCTGTTTTATTCGGCGCTGTTGGCGGTCGATATATTCCTGATGGTGAAGTACATCCGGCGCGGCCCACCCGGACCGAAACCGGATCAGCGGCTGTTGGCTGGGCCGCCCGAACCTCAGCGGACCGAACCGCCAGCCCGCCAGCCGATGCCGGCCCAACAACCCCTACCGAACGAGTGAGGAGCGCGCGCCCATGAGCCCCGACCTCATTCCCATCGATTACGCCACGCTGCGGGTTCTGTGGTGGGCGATCCTGGGCGTGTTGCTGATCGGGTTCGGCGTGCTCGGCGGTTCCGATCTGGGCGTGGGCACGCTGCTGCCGTTCGTCGCCCGCCACGACGCCGAACGCAGGGTCGCCATCAACGCCATCGGCCCGACCTGGGAGGGTAACCAGGTCTGGTTCGTGCTCGGCGGAGGTGCCGCTTTCGCCGCTTGGCCGCAGGTTTATGCGGCGTCGATTTCGGTGTTTTACTCAGTGATGCTGGTGCTGGTGTTGGCGCTGATCCTGCGGCCGGTCGGCTTTGAGTATCGCAACAAGGTGAGCCACCGGCGCTGGCGCGCACTTTGGGACTGGTGCCTGTTCACGGGCGGAGCCGTGCCATCCTTCCTGTTCGGGGTCGCTTTCGGGAACTTGCTGCAGGGCATACCGTTTAGGCTCGACGAGACCATGCGCCTGTCTTACGAGGGCTCGGTTCTCGGCCTGCTCAATCCCTTTGCGCTGATGTGCGGGTTGGTCAGCGTCTCGATGCTGGTCATGCATGGCGGCATGTTCCTGGTCATGAAGACCGAGGGCGCGGTGCGCGAGCGTGCCCGGACGGCCGTGCGCTGGTCGTCATGCGTGCTGATCATGCTGTTCGGGTTTGGCGGTGTTTGCGTATTTTTCTGGATCAAGGGCTACGTGATCACAGGTGCGATCGATCCAGGCGGGCCGTCAGATCCGTTGGCGAAGGCCGTCACCCGCAGCCTCGGCGCCTGGTACACCAACTACGCCGAGCATGGTTGGCTGCTGGTCGCGCCGGGCCTGGGCTTCGCCGGTGCGATCCTGGGCTTTGCTGCGGCGACCTTCCGGATCGGCATGATCGGCCTCTGGTGCACGGGCCTCAGTGTTGCCGGGGTGATCGCCACGGCCGGCATATCGATGTTCCCCTTCATCCTGCCCTCGCGCGCCCATCCGCAGTCGAGCCTGACGGTGTGGGATGCCTCGTCCAGCCCGCTCACGCTCTTCATGATGCTGGCGGCGGTGGTGATTTTGCTGCCGTTGGTGCTGATCTACACCGGCTGGGTGATACGGCTCATGCGCGGCAAGGTGTCGCCGAACTACGTCCGCGATAACGCGGACGTGCTTTACTGACGGGAGACGCAGAGCGCCATGTGGTATTTCGCCTGGGTACTCGGACTTAGCTTCGCCTGCGTGTTCGCGATCCTAAACGCGCTGTGGCACGAGACCGACCGCGAGGAACACCGCGACACCAAGCGGCTTTAGTTGATCGTTTAGATATGCGGGTCGGGGCTGGTGCATCGCTGTGGCTTTGCCAATACCTTAGCCGGCCCACGCCCCCACCCGACCACCCACGGGATCGTATGCTCATGGGTGGTCGGGTGGGGGAGGGGGCCGGCTATGGCACCGCCAAAGGCAATAAGAGCGCTGGTGGGAGGGGCGCGCCAACAAAAGGCCGGTTGAGCCGGTTTACCCCAGATAGCGCGCCTTCAGATGCGCCTTGAAGATCGACGGATCAAGCGGATTGCCGGTCGCCTGTTTCAGCAGCGCGTCGGTGGTCAGCTTCGAGCCGACGCTGTGGACGTGCTCGCGCAGCCATCCCAACAACGGTGAGAAGTCGCCCTTGGCGATACCGGGCAGGATGCCGGGCACGGCGCGATTGGCCGCGTCGAAGAACTGCGCCGCGGCAATGGCGCCCAGCGTGTAGGTCGGGAAATAGCCCCACGCGCCGGCATACCAGTGGATGTCCTGCAGGCAGCCATGGCGGTCGTCGCTCGGCCTCACGCCGAGCAGGCCCTCAAGGGCGTCGTTGAAGGCGCCGGGCAGGTCGGCGACGTCGAGGTCGCCGGCCAACATGGCCCGCTCCAGCCGGTAGCGCACGATGACATGGGTCGGATATGTGACCTCGTCGGCGTCGGTGCGGATCAAGCTGCGTTCCACGCGGGTGTAGTGCCGATAGAGGTTATCCGTTTCGAAGGCCGGGCCCTTTCCGCCGAAAGCCTCGCGCACCAGCGGGGCGGCGAAGTCGAGGAACTCGTGGGTGCGGCAGGCCTGCATCTCCATCAAAAGCGACTGGCTCTCATGCAGCGTCATGCCGCGCGCCTTGCCCACCGGCTGATAGCGCCAGTCCGCCGGACGGCCAAGCTCGTAGAGCGCGTGGCCGGTCTCGTGGAGTACCGCCATCAGGCCCTCGATGAAATCGGCCTCGTCCCAGCGCGTGGTAATGCGCACGTCGTCGGTGGCGCCCCCGCAGAAGGGATGGAAGCTGACATCGAGGCGGCCGCGCTCGAACTCAAAGCCGAGCACACCCATCAGCTTGGTGGCGAGCGCCTCCTGTTTTTCGGTCGGGAACGGTCCCTTCGGGACGATCGGCGCCGGGCGTTTGCCCTGGGCCGCCAGAACCTCGTCGATAAAGGGCGGAAGGAAATCGGCCAGATCGTCGAAGATCGTATCGATCGTCTCGGTGCGCCCGCCGGGCTCCCACTGGTCGAGCAGCGCTTCATAAGGTGAGCAGCCAAACGCCTCGGCCTTGGCGGCGGCGACTTCGCGGTAGAGTTCCAGCACGGTCTTCAGCGTCGGCAGCACTTTGGCGAAATCGGACTCCGGACGGGCCTCACGCCAAACCATCTCGCAGTGGCTGCAGGCCTTTGAAAGCGCCTCGATCAATTCGTCACCGACGGCGGCGGCATGGATAAAGTCGCGTCGCATCTCCGCCAGATTGGCCACCTGCCAGTCGTTCAGGCTGTTGCTGCCCTCAGCCGCCGCGAGGAGGTCGCCGGTCTCTTCCGCCGCGATCAAGTGATGGCGTATGCCGCGCAGGGTCGCCATTTGTTCGGCGCGGGCCTCCGCGCCCCCAGTTGGCATCATGGTCGACATATCCCAATGCAGCATGCCCACGGCATCGTCGAGATGCGCGGCACGGCGGAAATGGGCTTCGAGCTTTTGGTACGCGCTCATGCGGTCTCCTGAGGGCGGATCGGCGCAAAGGCGCCGGTATACTCCACGGCATATAGTCCGTGCTGGGCCATGCGGCCAGCATCGGCCCCCCGTGATCGCACAGCGAAATGAGCAATTGGTAAACCCGCTCAGGGCCTTGCGCGGTTTTACCGAAGCGCCGGCGGTTCAGGCAGGCTCGCGGCGGCGGTGATAAAGCACGTAAATCACACCCAGCGCCAATGCGAGCAGCAACCACGTAATGGCGTATTGCAGGTGATTGTTCGGCAGGTTGATCCGAATGGGTACCGGGCGCGGCCAGACGCCAGGCGTCGATTTCCCAGCCGCCTGAACATAGAAAGTCCTGGCATTTTTCAGTTTGGCGTGGGCCGTCATGGCGGGAACGTCGACGTAGAACCAGAAGTTCTTGGCCGGTTCATTGTCGGGCGTCAACCACCCGCTTTTTCGGCCAAAGCGGATATGGGCGACGATCTCAACCTCGCCGTCGATCTGTCCGGCGCTGCGCTTGGCCGGATCCTTGCGTGCAAGGGGCACCCAGCCCCGGTTGACCAGGATGACGCCCCCGCCGGTCAGGGCCATTGGGGTGAGGATGTGGTAGCCGGGATTGCTCCGCATCGAGCGTGCGCCCAGATAGAGCTCGCGGTCGTGCAAATAGGTGCCGCGTAAAGCAACGCGTCGATATTCGAACGCAGAAGAGGGGTGCGTTTGCGGCAGCTTGACCGGCGGAGCTGCGATCCGCGATTGGCGGGTTTCGATCAGGTCCCATTTCCAGGTCCGGCGCTCCAGCTGCCAGACACTTAGCCCGGCCATGAAGATGACCGCCGGAACCGTGAACAGGGTGGGCCACAGGTGGGGCCGGAAGCCGAGCTTAAATCGTGCCATCGTCGACCCGTCGATGTCGGTACTGAAGTGCCACCATCACCGCCTTGAAGGGCCGCAGCATGAGCAGCGCCCCAGCCAATATAACCGGAGGCCAGAGCACCAGGTGGACCCAGCGGGCTGGCGAAAATGCGACCTCTAAGAGCAGCATGAGGGCGACCACCACGAAGCCGAGGATTAGGACGACGAAGACAGCCGGACCGTCGCCGCTGTCCTGGGCACTCAGATCAAGGTCGCAGACCGGGCAGCGCGCCGCAACGACGAGATAACCGTCGAACAGCCGGCCCCGCCCGCAGCGAGGGCACCGGCAAGCCAGCCCCGCCGAGAGCGGCGAGAGCGGGGGATATTCGGTGTCGCTCATCGTCAATCCCAGGGGCGAACACTCGCGCCACGGCGCACCGACCACATGGCCGGTTTAGGACTCCGCTTGGCTCGCTCAGTGCGTTGGCGCGTTGCCGGAACCCAACCAATAGACGCAGGTGAACAGGAACAGCCAAACCACGTCAACGAAATGCCAGTACCAGGCCGCCGCCTCGAAGCCGAAATGGTGCTCGGGTTTGAAATGTCCCTTGCGCCCTCGGAAAAAGCAGACGGCCAGAAATATTGTGCCGACGATGACGTGAAAGCCGTGGAAGCCGGTCGCCATGAAAAACGTCGAGGTGTAGACCGTGCCGCCTTTGACAACTTCGCCATCGATAATGGCGCGGAAAGAGAAGGGCGCCGAGGCGTACTCATAGGCCTGGAAGGCGGTGAAGGTCATGCCAAGCAGGATGGTCAGGCCAAGCCCTTGCAGAAATGACTTGCGGTTGCCTTCGCGCAGCGCGTGATGCGCCCATGTGACCGTCACGCCCGAGGTTAGAAGGATCAGCGTGTTCAGGAACGGCACACTCCACGGGTTGAAAACGGTCAACCCTTTGGGTGGCCAAACACCGCCGCTCGCCTCGACGCGGCTATATTGCGCGGCCTCGTTGTAGAAGAGGCTGACGTCGAAATAGGCCCAGAAGAACGCGGCGAAGAACATCACCTCCGAGGCGATGAAAAGCGCCATTCCGTAGCGCAGGCCGAGCTGAACCACCGGCGTATGATGGCCCTGGTGCTCGCCTTCCTTCACCACATCGCGCCACCAATAATACATGGTGGCTATCGTCAATGCCCCACCTGCGGCCAGCACCCATGCTCCGCCGGCCATCTTGTGCATGTACATGACCGCGCCGCCGAACAAGAACAGCGCAGCGATCGCACCCACTGCCGGCCAGGGACTTGGATCTACGAGATGGTAGGGATGTTTGGCTTCGCTCATCGTCTCCCCCATGGGTGCGTCCGTCGGCGCATCGCGCGGCGGCCGCTCAGTTGATCTTCGAACGTCTGCGTGACGCGGCAGCGCGCGGTTTGTCGCCGCGAATGCGATAGAATGTGTAGGACAGCGTAATCGTGCGTACGTCGCGCAGATTGGGATCCTTCAGGATCGCCGGATCGATATAGAACGAGACAGGCATATCGACGCTGCGCCCTGCCTCCAGGCGCTGCTTGCGGAAGCAAAAGCAGTCGACCTTGACGAAGTACATGCCGGCCTTTTGCGGCGTCACGTTGAAGGTCGCGGTCCCGGTGACGGACCGGGCGGCGTTGTTCTTGGCGCGGTAGTAGGCGAGCCGCTCTTCGCCGACACGGAGTTTTAGCTCGGGGCTGGCCGGACGAAAGGTCCAGGGCAGGCCGGCATTGGTGTCGGCGTTGAAGCGCACGGTGAACGTCCGCGTGCCGGTGGCGCCTGGCGCCTTTACCGCGCGTTGCGTGGTCCCGCCATAACCCGTGACCTGACAGAAAATCCGATAGAGCGGCACCGCGTAGTAGACCAGCGTCCCCATCGCGAACAAAACGCCTAGCAGCGGCAGCACTGTTCGAGCGTGACGCGGGCGCGCTGTCGCCGGCGCTTGGGCGCCGCGGCTCACGACCCTACGCTCCCCATGATGACGAAGGTCAACAAGTAGAAGATCACGACAAGACCGCCGAGAACGCCCAGCAGCGCCAGATTGCGGCCGCGCTGGCGGCGGCGGGCTTGTTCGACAATCTCCGGGCCAGCCATGTTCATACCAGCCCCACCACTGCGCGGTCGGCGATCAAACCAACGAACAACAAGAAGAGATAGAGAATTGAGAACCGAAAGGCGGCACGCGCGCTGGGCTCGCCGGGATTAGACCAGACGCGCAACACAAACCCGAAAAAGAGCGCTCCCAGTATCAGCGCGGCCGACAGATAGATCAGGCCCGAGACACCCAACATATAAGGCGCCAACGTGATCGGCAGCAGTAGAACCGTGTAGATCAGGATCTGCCGACGGGTCTCGCGCCGGCCGGCGACCACCGGCAACATCGGCACACCGGCACGGGCGTAGTCCTCGGAGCGATAAAGCGCCAGCGACCAGAAATGGGGCGGCGTCCACATGAAAATTATGGCGAAAAGCGCCACCGATGCGAGGCTGACTTCGCCGGTCGCCGCTGCCCAGCCGATCATCGGAGGGAAGGCGCCCGCGGCCCCACCGATGACGATGTTTTGGGGCGTGCGGCGCTTGAGCCAGATCGTATAGACGAAGACGTAGAATGCGACCGACAGTGCGAGCAACGCCGCCGCCACCCAATTGAGCGCGAGCCCCATCAGCGAGATTGCACCAACCGCGAGAACAACACCGAACCCGAGCGCATTCGCAGGCTCGATGCGGCCGGCTGGAATCGGTCGGCTGCGCGTGCGCACCATCACGGCATCGATATCGCGCTCGAACCACATGTTGATGGCGCCCGAGGCGCCGGCGGCTACCGCGATGCAGAGCACCGCCACGGCGCCAAGTATGGGGTGCAAATTCCCCGGCGCGAGATAGAGCCCAACAAAGCCGGTGAACACCACGAGCGACATCACCCGCGGTTTCAGCAGCGCGAAATAGTCTCCCGCACTCGCGACGCTGATGTCGCCGGCGAGCGCGACGGCTCCCGGCTCCGTCCCGATCTCTAGTGAGCTCTGCGACAAGGCGCTGCCTCCCGCCCGCCTCGGTTAAACACGCGGCAGTTCGTCATAAGTGTGGAAGGGCGGCGGTGAAGCCACCTTCCATTCCAGCGTCGTCGCTCCCTCGCCCCATGGGTTCTCGCCGATGCGCTTACCGGAAGTCAGCGTCCATAACACGATGCCGACGAAGAAGATCGCACCGGCCGCAGATACATAGGAGCCGTAAGAGGCAACCATGTTCCATCCGGTATAGGGGTCAGGATAGTCAGGAATTCGGCGTGGCATGCCGGCGAGACCCGAGAAATGCATCGGGAAAAACGTGATGTTCACACCGACAAAGGTGACCCAGAAATGGAGCTTGCCGGCCCATTCGGGATACATCCGCCCGCACATCTTCGGAAACCAGTAATAGAACCCCGCGAAAATCGCGAACACGGCGCCCAACGACAGCACGTAGTGGAAGTGGGCCACCACGTAGTAGGTGTCGTGTAGCGCGTTGTCGAGGCCGGCATTGGCCAGCACAACGCCGGTAACGCCGCCCACCGTGAAGAGAAAAATGAAGCCCATGGCCCACAGCATGGGCGTGCTGAAGCGAATCGAGCCGCCCCACATGGTCGCTATCCAACTGAATATCTTGATGCCCGTCGGCACGGCGATGACCATCGTCGCGGCCGTGAAATAGGCGCGCGTATCAACGCTCAGACCCACCGTATACATGTGGTGCGCCCACACGATGAAGCCGACGAAACCGATGGAGACCATTGCATAGGCCATGCCCAGATAGCCGAAGACAGGTTTTTTGGAGAAGGTCGAGACCACCTGGCTGATGATGCCGAAGCCGGGCAGGATCAGAATGTAGACCTCCGGGTGCCCGAAGAACCAGAAGAGGTGCTGGTAGAGAATCGGGTCGCCACCCGCATCCGGCCGGAAAAAGGCGGTGCCGAAATTGCGGTCCGTAAGCAGCATTGTGATCGCGCCGGCCAGCACCGGCAACGACAACAGCAGCAGGAAGGCCGTGATCAGGATCGACCAGACGAAGAGCGGCATCTTGTGCAACGTCATGCCCGGTGCGCGCATGTTGAAGATCGTCGTGATGAAGTTGATGGCGCCCAGGATGGAGGACATACCGGCCAGGTGCAGCGCAAAGATCGCCATGTCGACCGCCGGCCCTTCATGGCCGGGGGTACTGGAAAGCGGCGGATAGACTGTCCATCCGGTCCCCGCTCCGCCGCCGATCAACGCTGAGCCCATCATCAGCAGGAACGACGGGACCAAGAGCCAGAAACTGATGTTGTTCATACGCGGGAAGGCCATGTCGGGCGCGCCGATCATGATTGGAACGATCCAGTTCCCGAACCCGCCGATCATTGCAGGCATCACCATGAAGAAGACCATGATCAGCCCATGCGCAGTGACCAGCACATTGAAGAAATGCCCCGAGGCGATGCCCTGATCTTCTGGCGACTGCAACTCGGCCCGGAACCAGATCGACATGCCAGCACCGATCAGACCCGCGATGATCGCGAACACCAGGTACATCGTGCCGATGTCCTTGTGGTTCGTCGAATAGACGAAGCGCCGCCATCCAGTCGGATGATGCTCGTGATGGGCCTCGGCAGCGTTGCTCATGATCGTCCTTTCTCCCTCCAACCCGCTATTCCGCGCGGATCGGGCCCCATTATTTCCGGATTGCGGCTACGCGCGGCTGTTGGCTGCGCGTCTTGCCCTGCGCCGCCGGCTTAGGGGCTGCGGGCTTCGTCTTTTCGTATTCTTCGTCCTTCAACGCCTTGGCGATCCAGGCGTCGTACTTGGCCTTGCTGACGACCTCGATCACGATCGGCATGTAGCCGTGATTGGCACCGCAAAGCTCCGAACACATGCCGTAATAAACGCCGGCTCGCTTGACCTTGAACCATGTCTCATTGAGGCGGCCTGGCACCGCATCCAGCTTGATGCCGAACGCTGGCATCGCAAAAGCGTGAATTACGTCGAGGGCGGTCGTCTGGAGGCGGACATAGGCGCCCACGGGCACCACCATACGCTTATCGACATCGAGCAGGCGCACAGGCGTCTTGCCGCCATTGGCCGCCTTGTTGTCCGGATCGTTGCATTCTTCTTTGGTACGGCACAGCAGCGTGCTGTCAAAATTGAAGCCGGTGCCGGCAGCGTCGACCTTGTAATAGCTGTAGTTCCATTGGAACTGCGAACCGGTCGCCTTGACGGTGATGACCGGCGCGCCCTTCTCGCGGGCTTCGGCCTCGGGCACGCGGTCGCCGAAATACAGAAGCGGAATGGAAAAGACAGAGATCAGGACCAGGATCATGATCGGAACCACCGTCCAGACGACCTCGACCACGGTGTTATGAGTTGTCTTCGACGGGGTCGGGTTCACCTTCTCGCGGAACCGCACGATGACATAGAGCAACAAAAGCAAAACAAACACAGTGATGATGGAGATGATCACCAGAAGCAGGTCGTGGAAGCTGTCGATCCTCTCCATGACCGGCGTCGCGGGCTTTTGGAACCCCATCTGCCAGGGCCGGCTGCGCCCCTCCGCAAAGGCCAGCGCCAGCGGCAATAAGAGCGTGCCGGCAAAAGCGGCGACGGCGAAACCGAGGTGTCGCGAGATAGTCCGGATCATCGTGTTTTCGTCCCCAGCTTTGGCCGCGGCCGCTTTACCCGACCGACGACCGCCCCCGCCCCGTTGCCCGGAGCAATGGCCACATACTCCTTCGGAAGGTAGCCTATGGCACGCTCGGCCCACAATAACAGGAAACCGCTCGCGCACGCGATATAACCAATTGATATAAATCAGGTTTCAGCAACGCCATTACTGCCCTCCAAATTATGCGACGTTATGTCGCAAGATTTTGGCGGTAAAGTTCGAGGCCCCTCGTGCGGCTTCCGGCGGCCGGAGCGCCAGCTGACATCGAGCCGCCGAAGGTCCATAGTGCGGGGGCAACGGGCGAACCACCGTGCAATCGATCGGACCGCCACCTAGATACTGGGATACAGGGCCGTCATACCCTCTTGAACGGAGTTCAATCCGCATGACCGATCTCGCACAGACCGACGAGCTGTTCTTCGAGCGCACCGGCATGGACCGGACACGTGTCGAAAGCACGATCGCAGACGCACTCAAGGGCGCGGACGACGGCGAGCTGTTCCTGGAATACAACCAGTCGGAAAGCCTGGTCTTCGACGACGGACATCTTCGAGCCGCCAATTTCGACCAGACCCAGGGGTTCGGACTGCGCGCAGTTTCCGGCGAGGCTACGGGCTTTGCGCATTCGTCGGAGCTGTCGGAGGCAGCGATCAAGCGTGCGGCGACAACGGTCGAGGCGGTGCGCAGCGGCTCCGGCGGCACTATCGCCGAACCACCGGCCGGAACCAACCGCGCACTCTATACCGACGTGAACCCGCTGGGTCTGGTCGATTTCGAAACCAAGGTGAAGCTACTCGCGGATATCGACGCCTATGCCCGGGGGCTCGACGAGCGGGTGCGCCAGGTCTCCGCTTCGCTGGTGGCGTCCTGGCAGGCCGTCCAGATCCTGCGCACCGGCGGCGCCCGCGTCGCCGATGTGCGCCCGCTGATCCGTCTCAATGTCTCAGTCGTGGTAGGCGACGGGGATCGCATGGAAAGCGGCAGCGAGGGCCGCGGCGGCCGCGCGCTTTATGACACGTGGCTCGATCCGCAGAGCTGGCAGGCGCAAGCCGACGAAGCGCTGCGCCAAGCGCTGGTGAACCTGGAATCGGTGCCCACCCCCGCTGGCGAGATGACGGTGGTTCTGGGCCCCGGTTGGCCAGGCATCCTGTTGCACGAGGCGATCGGCCACGGACTGGAGGGCGATTTCAACCGCAAGAAAACCTCTGCCTTCGCCGGCTTGCTCGGCGAGCGCGTGGCGAGCCCGGGCGTCACCGTGATCGACGACGGCACCATCGCCGACCGGCGCGGTTCGTTGACCGTCGACGACGAAGGCACGCCGACCTCCTCAACGGTGCTGATCGAGGACGGCATCCTCAAGGGATACATGCAGGACCGCATGAATGCGCGGCTGACCAAGGATCAGCCGACCGGGAACGGGCGCCGCCAGAGCTATGCCCATTCGCCGATGCCGCGTATGACCAACACCTACATGCTGTCGGGCGGCCACGAGCAGGAAGAGATCTTGAAGTCGGTGAAGAAGGGGCTCTACGCGGTCAATTTCGGGGGCGGCCAGGTCGATATCACGAGCGGCAAGTTCGTGTTCTCAGCCTCGGAGGCCTACATGGTCGAGGACGGCAAGATCGGCGCGCCGGTCAAGGGCGCGACCCTGATCGGCAACGGCCCCGACGTGCTGACCAAGGTCTCGATGATCGGCAACGACATGGCGCTCGACCCGGGCGTCGGCACTTGCGGCAAGGACGGCCAGAGCGTGCCCGTCGGCGTCGGCCAGCCGACGCTAAAGATCGACCAGCTGACCGTCGGCGGCACCGAGGCGTAACGTCGTCTCTAGTTACATCGGATCGACTCCGGAGCAGCCAAAAAACACAGGAGTGACGGCATGGTAGGTGGCGCCATTATTGGCTTGATCGTCGGCCTGATTGTGGTCGGTGTCTTCTATTACATGGCCTCGCAGAAGAAGCCGTCCTTCGATCTGCCCGTCAGTCGCAGCGAAGATTTCAACGCAAATCTAGATCCCGCCGGCGCAATTGGGAGGGTCAACGAAGCGGCGCAGACAATGGGACTTAGCGTGGCGCTCGAAGACAAGGCGAACCATCGCGTGATCCTCGACGAGCCGACCTCGTTGAAGGGCTACGGCAATTTCATCGCGGTGAGTGCGGCGCCGGACGGCAAAGGCTCGAAGATCACGGTCGCCCTGATGAACAAGGCGCCGCAATGGGGGCCGGTGGTCACCAAACGCCATCGTGCCTTTGCCACCCAGATCAAGACTGCGCTCGGCGTCGCCACGGCCTGACGCTTCGCGGCACTCGTCACATTGCATCCCTATATGAGAAGGCGCGAGTTCGAACTCGCGCCTTTGCTCTTGATGGAAGGATGGATATGAGATCGGGCGTCTTTTGGTTTGTCGTCTTCGCCCTCGGGCTGGGAGCGTTGATCGCATTCCTCATGTCGCGCTACCCCAATGCCATCAGCTCGACGATGGACGGGGCCAATCTGATCTATCTGGTCTTGTTTGCCTTGATCATCGGCAGCTCCATCCTCGGATGGCGTAGCCTCAGCCGCAGCGACTTCTATAAGCAACTGGGCTTTGCCGCCAAAAGCGCGGCGGCCTGGGTGGCCATCATCACGGTCCTGGTCATCGGCTACAGCTACCGACACGAATTCAATCCGCTGATGAACCGCCTCTTCGGCGAGCTGGCGCCGACCAGCCCGATCGCCAGCGGGCCGAGTCAAATCTCCGTCCGCGCCGGCGCCAACGGGCATTTCCACATCGACGCCAGGGTCAACGGCAAGCGCGTGCGCTTCCTGGTCGATACGGGCGCCAGCGACATCGTGCTGTCGCCGGCCGATGCCCGCCGGGCCGGCCTCGATCCCAAACGCCTGCGTTACACGCAAGTCTACCGGACCGCCAACGGGATTGGGCGCGGCGCGCCGGTGACGCTGCGCAGCCTCGCCATTGGGCCGCTGCGAATCAGGAGCATCGCGGCCTCGGTCAACGGGGCGCCGATGGACGTGTCACTGCTCGGCCAGAGCTTCCTGCGCCGGCTCAAGGGTTACGCCGTGCGCGACGGGGTGTTGACGCTCGACTATTGACGGGCCCAATCTTCCATTTTGCCAGTAATCCAACAATAACTCCGAATCAACACATGCAGATTATCAAGATATTATCTTAGATTTTACTTGCATTTTATTCATAAGTAACAATCGATTAACACTTGGAGTGCACCATTACAGCGTATCATTGCGTGCTTCACTATCGAGGAGACGCCGAACGGTCGGCTGCCATGCAAAATAATGTAAACAGTTCATCGATCGCACCCGCGCGTCCGGCGGAGCTCACCGACCGCGAGTTGATCAACGCCCTGCGCGAGCAGGTGCGCCCGGCCGAAGGCGACCCGGTCGACGTGGTCGCCGTGCGCAAGGACGCCGCCGATGTGGTGCAGTTCGCCGATCTTGTCGGCGCATTGGGCGCAGAGGCGGTAGAGTTGCAACAAGGCCAAGCTGCTAACAGAGATACCCAGCACAAGATCGAGCAACTCCGCGAACCGGTTTCCTTCGAGGAGCGGGGCGAATTGTCGCTCGAGGGGCGCGAAGATCTTGAGCTCCGCATTGCGGAACTTGAGGCCGAGACAGGGGTCTCGGGCGGCGCAACCGAAGCGCCCGGCGCCCCGGATGGCGCGAACGACAAAGCTGACGCCGCTGAAGCCGTCGTGAATGCGGCTGCGGCTGTAGCGGCCGATGCTGATGAGGTCGTGGCCACAGAAGCGGAGATCGTCGAAGAAGAGATCTCAAGCGCGGTGCGCCTGGAAGTCGCCGCGAGCCGCGTCCAAGATGAGAATCAGGCCCTCCAGCAGCGCAAGGTTGCCCTTACCGAGCGCGCCTCAAAACTGACTACTGCCGGCGACAATGACGAAACCAACGAAATCGTGGCACGCATCGCCGAAGCGACCGCGCAGCAAATCGCCAGCCAAGGCAGCCGGGCCATCGCCGCCCAGACCCAACGTCTCGTGCCGACCAGCATCGCCATCTTCGGCGGCGGTGATCGCTAGCGATCAGCGGTGACCGCGCGCTGCCCGCGCGTTTCGATTATGCGCGCCCAGGTAGGGCAGGGGCCGCCAGCCAGGTACGGCGCCCGCCCCACTTAACGACCTTTTTTTAGCGAAGACGGAACAGCTCGACCGGCGCCTCGCGGCCGCGAATCTGGACCTCGCCGACGCGCTCTGGCGTGAAGCTTTCATCGAGATGGCTGCGTGTTTCGCCGCTCATCAATATCGTCACCGCCTCGTCGGGGTCTGAATGGTCCTTGCCCTGCTGCTCGATCCGGGCGGCAACATTCACGGCGTCGCCGACAATCGTGTAGTTGAGACGCCCAGGCGCGCCGATGTTGCCAACCGTGACGCGGCCGGAATGTAGTCCAATACGCATACGGATCGGCGGCTCCCCAGCGTCCGTGCGCTTCTTATTGTCCGCCTCCACCGCGGCCCGGATCGCTTGCGCCGCCCGGCAGGCATGGATCGCCCGGCCCTTCTGTTTGTCGGGTGCGCCCCAGAACGCCATCACCGAATCGCCGATGAACTTGTCGACCGTACCGTCCTCGGCCTCGATGCAGGCAGCGACCATCGCGAAATGATCGTTAAGTAGCGCCGCGACCTCGGCGGCGGCCGCGCCTTCGCTCAAGCTCGTATAGCCGGCGATATCGGTGAACATGATCGTAAGGTCGCGTTCGATCGACGGCAGCGCCCCACTCTCGCCGCGCTTCATCAAGCGTTCGACCAACCGCTTAGGCACGTAAGCCTCGAACCAGCGCAGGCCGCGCAACATGGTGTTGAAGGCGTGGGCCTGGGTATTGAGTTCGCGGATGCGCGAGCCTCGCAGGGGCTCGACCTCTTCGAGTCTGAAGGCCGCAATCTTGTTGGCCGCGTCGGCAATCCGTACGACCGGCCTCGCCACGCGCCGTCCGAGCCAGACCGCCGCCAACACCGAAAGCACCATCGCCACCAAACCGGCAATCGCCGCGTTGACCAGTCGACGGACCTGCGCGCCGACAGTCTCCTGGGGAAGGTGCAAACCAACCTGCCACGGCCGCGCGCCGTATTTTATTAGCTCGCGATAGAAGAAGAAATGATACTCGTCGCCAAGCTCTACGGAGTGGTTTTTGTAGGGCGCCGGAAGATTGATCGCCATCTCGCGCATATAGGCCGGATCCCAGATCGCCATCATGATTCGGTCTGCATACTCCTTCAGCGTGGGCAGCGGCTTCTCGATTGTTCGGCCTGGAAAGCCTTTGGTTAGCCCCGGATGAGCGAGCAGGTAGTTGCGGTCATAAAGAATGAACGGTGTTCCGCCCGATGCGCTGGCAATCCGACGCAGAAACTCCGAAAGCTCGCTTATCGTAACGACGGCCACCAGCATGCCCTTGAATTCGCCCCCGACAAAGACCGGCCGGCGCAGATTCACGAAAGTCTGCCGGTCGTCTCGACTCCAGAAAGGGGCGCCCCAGAACGCTGTTTTCCGTCGGCGCGCGCCGGCCATCGCTGGTCTAATCTGTCGGTCCCGCTGCAAGTCCTCCCGGAACGGCGTGATCCCCGCGGCGGATCGTTTAATGCCGACGAGCTTGAGGTTCGTGTCGATGAAGACAATGCCCGAGATCTGCGGTGCTGCGGCGAGAGAGGCCGAAAGATAGCGCTGAAAGGCCGGGCTGCCGTCCAGCACCACGCGCTTGGCCTCGATCGCAGCATTGATGTGCTCGAGCTGCGAGCGGGCAGGCTTCAAATGCCGCTCGACCCGGTCGACCACGATATCGACCGCGAGCGTCGCCATTTGCCGCGTCAGTTCGATGGTGTTGCGGCCAGCGCTCGAAAGCGAGATGAACAACACCACCGCGACGGCGAGGAAAGTCAGCGTACCGAAGCTGACCGCCAGTGTGATGGTAAGCGAATAGGTTCGCGGGTCACGGGGCGGATCGGCCTGGTCGGATTTTTTTTTCGGGTTCTTCGCCATCGCCTTCCGCGCTTTGGGGAGTCGCGGCGTTTCGTCAGCCGCTCAGTAGGCCAGTTCCTCGAATGCCGGGTCGACGCTGCCGCCCCAGCTGCCGTCGTAAGCTTCCAGCAATACTTCCGCCGGCGTGCGACCGGACTGTACGATACCGTCTAGGATCTGCAGATATCCCGTCTCGTCGGCATCCAGTGCGCCTTTGCGGCCGCGCGCCTTCAGCCCATCGCGGGCAATCCCGACCATCTCGCGGGCTATATCGAGAACGCTGCCGGCGCCGAATTCCGTCGCCAAGCCAGTGCGCGGCACCTCTGCGCGCAGGCGCAGATGATCCTCATGGGTCCAATTCCGGCAGAGATCCCAGGCCGCATCCAACGCGGCGCCGTCATAGAGCAGCCCGACCCAGATCGCCGGCAGCGCGCAGATACGCCCCCACGGTCCGGCATCGGCGCCGCGCATCTCAAGAAAAGTCTTCAGGCGCACTTCGGGAAAGGCCGTCGTCATATGGTCTTCCCAGTCGCCGATACGGGCCACTTCGCCCGGCAAGCCTGGCAGCTCGCCTTTCAGAAAATCGCGGAACGACTGGCCGGCGACGTCAATGTACTTGCTGTTTCGATAGACAAAGTACATCGGCACGTCGAGCATGTAATCGACATAGCGCTCAAAGCTCATGCCGTCCTCGAAGACGAAGGGCAAGATGCCGCATCGGTCGGGATCGGTGTCCGTCCAGATGTGGCTGCGGTATGAGAGGAACCCGTTGGGTTTGCCTTCGGTAAACGGCGAGTTGGCGAAGAGCGCGGTAACGACCGGCTGTAGTGCCAACCCGACGCGAAACTTCTTCACCATGTCGGCTTCGCTCGAAAAGTCGAGGTTCACCTGAACCGTGCTGGTGCGCAGCATCATATCCAGGCCGAGCGAACCCATGATCGGCATGTAGCGCTTCATGATCGCGTAACGGCCCTTGGGCATCCAGGGGATCGTCTCGCGCGGCCATTTCGGCTGAAATCCCATGCCCAACAGCCCGACACCAAATCGGTCGCCGAGCGTCTTCATCTCGGCGAGGTGGCTGTTCACCTCGTCGCAAGTCTGGTGGACGGTCTCCAGCGGTGCGCCGGACAACTCGACCTGGCCGCCAGGTTCCAGGGTGATCGAAGCGCCGTCTCGCTTCAGGGCAATGATTTTGCCGCCCTCGTGCACCGCGGCCCAGCCGAATTCCTGCAGCGCCTGAAGCAGGTCGCCTACGCCGCCCGGTTCCTCGTAGGACAGCGGCTTGAGGTCGGAACGCCGGAAGGCGAACTTCTCGTGCTCGGTGCCGATGCGGAACGCTTCAACCGGTTTGCAGCCGGCGGCCAGCATCTCGATAAGTTGTCGTTTGTCGGTGATCGGCTCACCGGCCGTTTGCGGCGGTGCAGACATGGTCAGATCGGACGCCCTTAAATTTCCCCAAGCAGCGCAGTCACCGGCAATCGAATTCCGTGCTCAACGCCAGTCGCCGATCAGGGCCTGCCAACATGCGAGCGCCGCGATTGCCGCGGTTTCCGAACGCAGGACACGGGGGCCAAGTCCGACCTTCGTTACAATGGGGTGTTTTCCCAGTGCGTCAAGCTCGGACGGATCGAAGCCGCCCTCCGGCCCGATCAGCACGCCCCACGGCGCCGACCGGTCCGCCGTTTCAAGCGCCTCCGCTACCGGGGGGCTCGCTCCGGTTTCATCGCACATCATCAACCGCCGATCCGGTGGCCATTCGGCAATCAGCGCGTCGAGTGGCTGGTAGTCCAAAACGGCAGGGATGGACAGGCGGCCGCATTGCTCCGCCGCCTCAATGGTATTCGCGCGCATCCGGTCTGTGTTCACGCGGGCGACGTTGGTGCGCCGGGTCTGGACCGGCTGCAATGCGGAGGCGCCGAGCTCGGTCGCCGAACGCGCAACGAGATCGAGCGAAGCCCGCTTCACCGGCGCGAATACGAGCCACAGGTCGGGCCCCATGCGTTGTTCGCGCGTGCGCTCGATAACAATCGCAGCGCCGGCGTGCTTCGCCAATCGCTCGATCCCGACGCGCCATTCGCCGTCGCGGCCGTTAAACAGCTGGACAGTGTGGCCTGTGTCGAGCCGCATCACCGATTTCAGATAGTGTGATTGCTTTGCGTCCAGAGCGATGTTGGCCCCGTCCGCAAGGTCGTCCTCCACATAGAGACGTATGTTGGTCACAGCCGCTCCTCGACTTGGCGCCGCCCGGCTGTCTAGAGCCAATCCGCGCATAGGCGTCGCCTTTCATCTGTGCCAAATATACCGCCCATGGCCGCACCGCCCAAACCATCGGACAAGTCGGCGCCGGCGACGCCCGATCCGGCCGACATCCGGCCGGACGACTGGGTCGACGGTATCCTTCCCGCGAAGGCGCGGCCATACGCCCGGTTGATGCGGCTCGACCGGCCGATCGGGACCTGGCTGCTGCTCTTCCCGGGTTGGTGGGGCACGGCGCTGGCGAGCCTGGCGCCCGACAGATGGATGTTGGCCATGATGGCGCTCTTCGGGGTCGGCGCAATCGTGATGCGCGGGGCGGGCTGCACTTGGAATGACATCACCGACCGCGAGTTCGACGGAAAGGTTGCGCGAACGCGCACTCGGCCGATCCCCAGCGGACAAGTCAAGGTTTGGCAGGCCTTCGTCTTTCTGGGCGTGCTGCTCTGTGTCGGGCTCGCAATATTGCTGGCGCTCGCCTGGATCGGCGGTCAGCCCTTCAATTGGTTCACGGTGTGGCTGGGCGCGGCTTCATTGGTTCTGATTTGCATTTATCCGCTGATGAAGCGGGTGACCTACTGGCCGCAGATCTTCCTTGGGCTGGCCTTCAACTACGGCGCATTGCTCGGCTGGGCCGCCCAGAACGCCAGTCTCGATCTGACGCGTTGGCCCGGTGGCTGGCCTTCGGCGTTGCTCTATCTCGCGGGTATTTTCTGGACGCTCGGCTACGACACCATTTACGCGCACCAGGACAAGGAGGACGACGCGCTTGTCGGCATCAAGTCGACGGCATTGAAACTCGGTACCCGGACGCGGCCCTTTCTCTTTGGGTTTTATGGGGTCGCCTGCGCATTGATCTTCTGGTCCGGCCACCTGATGGGCCTCTCCGCCGTCTTTTGGGCCTTCCTTGGTCTGGGTGCGCTGCAGCTCGCCTGGCAGGCCGCGCGCATCGATCTCGACGATCCCGCCGACTGCCTGCGCATGTTCAAGTCGAACCGGGTGTTTGGCTGGCTGGTGCTGGCCGGGTTGGTTGGCGACGCCCTGCTGGCCGGGGTGATGTGAGCGCGCGAGGAGACGGGCCGGCGATGAGTGGGATGGGCCTCTGGTCTTGCTGGGTCGGGGCGGTGCTGGCGGCCGAGGCGATCGGCATCGCCCTGGCTTTCGGCGCCGACCAGTTGTCCGCGCGCCTGCTCGGCCTGGCGACCACACTGTCCGACCGTCTCGCCGAGATTGGCATTAGCGTTGGGGTGGGCGCGGTTGAAGGCGTTGTGCTGGGATCGCTTCAGGCCTTGGTGCTGCGAGCCGCGCTGCGGCGCTTCCAAGCCGGGCGCTGGGTGGTACTGACCGCCGCCGCCGGCGGGCTGTGTTGGCTGCTCGGCATGATCCCGCAAATCCTCTTTCAATCCGTGCGCGCCGAGGCGGCCGCGCTCGAGCCGCAGCTTGACATCCTCCTGGCAGGCGCCACTGCGATGGGGCTGGTACTAGGCGTCCTCATCGGCCTCGCCCAGTGGCTCGTGCTGCAGCGAGCGGTGCGTCGAGCCTGGCTCTGGATCCCGGCTAACGCGCTCGGCTGGGGGATCGCCATGGGTTGGGTGTTCTACGGCGCCCACCGCATCGACGCAGAAACGCCGTTCGCAACCGTCGTCGCCGTGTTGGCCGGCTGCGGCGCGCTGGCAGGGATCAGCGTCGGCGCAGTGACCGGAGGGAGTTTGATCTGGCTGCGGTCGAGGCCACGCGCATGAGCGCTCTCGACACATCCGACCCCGAAGCCTTCATCCGCGCCAACACCGGCGTGGAGGCGCCGTTCCTGGTGCCGGAGATCAGGCTCCATCTCGCCAACGAATTGATGCCAATCTGGGAGGCCACGGAGAAACAGATGGACGAGGCCGGGCTGGCGCCGCCCTATTGGGCCTTCGCATGGGCCGGCGGGCAGGCTCTGGCGCGCTGGTTGCTCGACAATCCGGAATCCGTAGCGGGCCTGAGCGTTCTCGACTTCGCTGCGGGCGGCGGAATTGCGGGGATCGCCGCCGCAAAGGCCGGTGCTGCACGCGTACTGGCCGCCGACATCGACCCCTTCGCCGCAGCGGCGACCGCCCTCAATACTGAGCTCAACGCGGTCCAGATTGAAATCACCAGCCGGGATTTGATCGACGCGACGCCGGCCTGGGACGTAGTCTTGGCCGGAGACATCTGCTACGAGCGCCCTACGGCCGGTCGCGCCGAAGCGTGGTTTCGGGGCTTGGCGTCCGCTGGCACGCGGGTCTATGTCGGCGATCCCGGTCGCACCTACTTGCCGCGCCAGGGCTTGGAGCAGATCACCGCCTATGCGGTGCGCACCACCCGCGAGGTCGAGGACACCGACCTCCGCAACGCTTGCGTCTGGCAAGTGCTTCCCCCCACGCGGCGCGGCTGAGACCGGGAGCAGACAGGTGGTGCAATCTTAACCGAGCTTGCGCTAAACAGATCCCAATAGCAGAAACAAGGAGCCGCCCCCCATGACCGCGCTCATCGTCATCATCGTCCTGGCCGTTCTGATCGGCCTCTTCGTTGTTGTGCTCTACAACCGCCTGGTCGGCGGCCGGAACCAGGTCGAGAATGGCTGGAGCCAGATCGACGTGCAGCTGAAGCGCCGTCACGACCTGATCCCCAATCTGGTCGAGGTCACCAAGGACTACATGGACTACGAGCAGGAGACGCTCCAGCAGGTGATCGCCGCTCGCCAGGGCGCCGTCGACGCCTCCAAGACCGGCGACCGGGCCGGCCAGATCAAGGCCGAAGGGATGCTGGGTGCTGCGCTCGGACGTTTCGTCGCACTGGCTGAAGACTACCCCGACCTCAAGGCCAATGAGAATGTCGCCAGTCTGATGGAGGAGTTGTCGGGTACAGAGAACAAGATCGCCTTCGCGCGGCAGTTCTACAATGACAGCGTCCTGGCCCAGAATACGCGGGTCGAAAGTTTCCCCTCCAACCTCGTCGCCAACATGTTCCGCTTCACCCGCCACCCCTATTTCGAGGTGCCGGAGGAAGAGAAGAAGCCGATCAAGGTGGACCTGCGTA
>Ga0315336_1000853_pt1 | contig 70501 bp, 84 predicted proteins | sample ASW5metaG_FD_204512 | JGI IMG/M metagenome (GOLD analysis project Ga0315336, IMG submission 204512) | Ammonia-oxidizing marine archaeal communities from Monterey Bay, California, United States - ASW #5 | ecosystem: Environmental > Aquatic > Marine > Intertidal zone | place: USA: California... | reverse complement strand
CCCAACGGCTACTGCCAGGACCTGACCCCCGATCGGGCCGAAGCGCTCTACTACCATCGCCAACGGCACCCTCATGCCGAGGAGGCACTCAGATAAGAGAACCTCCCGACATGCCGGGGCGGATCAGCGAATTGGCCCAGCAGGCGGTTGAGACTGTCGCTGGCCGCGATGATGTCGCCGGTTTGATCGTTGACCCGGGTGACGAATGTGTTCAACTGATCCATCAGGCTGCGGAGGTCTCCCTCCCGCCCGGATAACGCGGTGCTCAGCGCGGTGGTGATGTCCTGTACCTTGGCGATACCTCCGCCATTGAGCAGCAACGAGGCGGTCGCCAGTGTCTGCTCGGTCGATGGGTAGGCCTTTCCCGATGACAGCGGTATCAGCGAGCCCTGATGAAGCCTGCCCTCAGGCGCTTCGTCGGTCGGCGGCGCCAGCTCGATGTGCAGCGATCCCAGCAATGCCGTCTGGCCCAGTGTCACTGTCGAATTGGCGGGTAGCGTGACATCGCCGTTGAGCTTCATGGTCACCAGCGCGTGCCAATCCTGGCGCTCGATTTTGGTGACTGTGCCCACCGTGACGTCACCGACGCGCACGCGTGAATTGGGCTGGATGTTGTTCACATCAGGCATCTGCGCCTGGATGGTGTAAGCCCCGGGCCCACCGCCTTCGGTTCCGGGGAGTGGCAGGGAATTCAGCCCTCGCCACCCACAGCCTGCGACCGCGGTGGCCGCCAGGATGCACGTCAGGACAGCGGCCGGTATCCGTCGCCAGCTGCGCATCGTCATGACCCCGTCCCCGCAGGCAGCATCATTCCCGCCAGCCCGGCTGCCGGGTCGGTGGTCTGCGGCGCCGGCCCGCCGACTATGGCCGCCGCATCTGTGGGTGCTGCCTGTTCGGCGGCCAACGGGGGGCCGGGTGGGGCGGGCGGCGCAGCTGGAGCCGGTTGCGGCGGAACGTAATCCGGGCGCATCCAGTCCTCGCTGTAGGAGATCTCGTTCGGGCGTGCCGTGGCGCCGACGAACGGGTTGAAGCCAAGCGGCGGGAAGTTGTACTGGCGGTTTTTCACGATCGGCGCCAGGTACTGCACGCACAGCTTCGCCGACTGTTCGGCACCCAGGCGTGATGCCGCCTGAATGGCGCCGCACAGGAAATTGATGGGGTCGGCGAAGTTGTTGACCGCGGCGATGCCGGTGAGGCTGCCTTGTGCGGGCTGATAGAGGTTGGCGGCGTTGGCCGCCGTCGTCGGCAGGATATGCAGGAGCTGTTTGATGTCGTCCAGGCTCTCGTTCAGAGCAGTCGAAACCGATGCGAGTTTGTCGGAGGTGGTGCCCAGCGCTTCGCGGTTGTCTGCAACGAAACTGCTGACCTTGCCGACCACATCATTGAGGTCTTTGACGGCGCCGGCGACCTCGCCGGGCTCGTCCGCGAGCAGTCCGGTGACCGAAGCGAGGTTTCCGTTGAGGGTCTCGAGCAGTCCGGCGCTGTCCTTCAGCGCGGTCACCAGCGTTGCGATGTTCTTGACGCTGGTGAAGATGTCGCCGCTGTGATCGCCGAGCGCCGAAAGTGCCTGGGACAGTTTGATGACCGCGTCCCGGATCGCTGGGCCCTGACCGCGGAGATTGTCCGCGGCGGTGTGAACCAACGCTCCCAAGGTGCTGCTGCCGCCAGGCTCGGTGGGCTGCAACGCCTGGGTGAGGCGTTCAAGCTGAACGCGGACGTCGTCCCATTCCACCGGAACCGCGGTGCGCTCCTGGGGGATGACCGCGTCGTTCTGCAGGGTGGCGCCGCCGGTGTAGGGCGGGGTGAGTTGGACGGCACGTGCGGTCACCAACGTCGGCGATACGATCACGGCCTTGGCGTCGGCGGGAACCGCGTACTCGCTGTCCAGCCAGAAGCTGATTTTCACCCGGGTGGGTTCTGGCTCGATCTTGTCGATCTTGCCGACGTTGACACCACGGATGCGGACATCGTCACCGGGGAAGATGCCGTTGCTGTTGTCGAAATAGGCAACGACATGCGTGCGATTCGAAGCTCGAATGAATTGCACGACAACGTATCCCCCGACCACGACGAGGACGACCAGCGCCGCCGTCAGCGCTGCCTTGACTCTGCGGTTATTGATCATTGCCCGCCTCACTGGAGGCCGTCGGTTCGCCGGGTGCGGGTACGAACACCGGGCTTGGCGTCGGCGGCGTTGATGCGTTGGGATCGGGTACCTGCTTCGCCGGTGGACCGGGAGGTGGACCGCCAGGCGCAGGCGCGGGTGACGGCTCCCGGTAGGGATAGCAGCCGGGACCAGGTAGCGCAATTGCGGGCGGACCACATGCCTGGTCGCCGGGGTTTCCGGTGATCGCGTCGGGCAGCGTCATCCGCGGTTCGCCAGCCTGCCCGGTGCGCGGGTAGGGCGCCGGAAGAGCCGGGGTTCCCGGCTGACCCGTCTGCGGGTCGGTGCGTTGCGACGGCAGCAGGACGTTGGGGTCCAACCCGAGGTCGGAGAATGCGGAGTCGACAAATGGCTGAATGAATTGGCCTGGAATGAGATTGGCGATGTAGGCCTTGAAGAAGGGCCCCCCGGACAACACCTCGCCGAAACTCATCGCATAGGAGTTCAGTCCCTTGATCGACTGCTGGATCTCAGCTTTTCGGTTGTCCAGCGTCGCCAGTACGCCGTTGAGTTTGTCCAACGCGGGTTTGAGGGTCGCCCCCTCTCCCACCACATCCTCAGCACAAGTGACGAGAAACCCCTCCACCGTCATCACCTGACGAGACGTCCAACACCAGGCCATGTGGGGGGCCGCGCAGTTAGGTCGTTGGAAGTGGCATGACCCTGACGTGCACGTACCGCTGCTTGTCGACAATGACACCCGGTTGTGGGTCTACAGCCCATCCACTCTGACATGCAGTGATCCGGCGGCGATGATCGGCCATTGCGATCAGGCGCAGGGCTCGAATCGATCCTTTTATAACCACTACCGCAGCGCAGGCGGACGCAACGGGCACTTTGACATTGCCCAGGGTGGGCAACACGACTGGAACAGCTGGGCTCCCCAGCTGGCAGCCATGGCCCCCGACATGACCGCTACCATCCGATGACCATCGATCGCAACCGGGCGGCCCAAGTACTCCGGCGCGGACGAACTCCGGCCGCCACTACCGCAGGTGCGCTCGCCACGATTCTCACATGCGCGGCGCCGTCTACGGCACGCGCCGACACCGATAATCCGTGTTCGTTGGCGGCGACGTTCTTGTGCCAGTTCATACCAATCGTTCCGGAACTGGAGGACGACGTGGATCTGACTCAGGAAGAGCCACATATGCCGGTGGTCGTCCCCGGATCGGCGACACCATCGGCATCGCCGATGTGGCTCACGGGTGAGCACACAAGGCAACTGGTGGTAAGGCGGTTGAGGATAGGCGCCATGCACGAAGGGATGTCCGGTGGGTATTGATGTTTCGGTTGAGGGGTTGACGAAGTCGTTTGGGGCCCAGCGAATTTGGGAAGACGTCACGATGGAGATCCCCGCCGGTGAGGTCAGCGTCCTGCTGGGCTCGGGTACCGGTAAATCGGTGTACTTGAAGTCTTTGATCGGTCTGCTGCGCCCCGAGCGCGGCAAGATCATCGTCGACGGCACCAACATCATCGAGTGCTCGGCCAAGGAGCTCTACGACATCCGCACACTGTTCGGCGTCATGTTCCAGGACGGCGCGCTGTTCGGTTCGATGAGCCTGTATGACAACACCGCGTTCCCGTTGCGTGAGCACACCAAGAAGAAGGAAAGCGAGCTCCGCAACATCGTCATGGAGGAGCATGAACCACCAGGATCCTTCCCAACCCGGGGAACTCGATGTCGATCAGATATCTCGAGCCATGGACGCTCGACTTAATGCGTGATCCGTCGACGGTGCGGAATGGAGGAACCGATGGTCGGTTAGGCATGTGCCGACCCCTGGCGAGAACGTTGCGGTCACTGAATCATTCATCACCTCGTCGACCGCGCGGGTCGCGACCATGGGGTCAGCGCTTGGTCTGTTGTTGGACTTGCACTTTCGAAAGTATGGGAAAGTATTATGCCGAAATTCTCCGAGAAGACTGTGATCATCACGGGTGGCGCCGCGGGCATCGGTCTCGCCGCTGCTAAACTATACGCCGCCCAGGGGGCCAACGTTCTTATCACCGGCCGCCGACAGGACAGACTCGACGACATCGCACGCGATGACCGAGCCATCGTGGGGCTCGTCGCCGATGCTGGCGATGCTGACGACGTTTATCGGACCATCGATTTCGCGATGGCGCGGTGGGGGCGCCTAGACGTCATCGTGAACAACGCCGGAGCGGGCGTCCTCGCCGCGCTCGCCGACGTTTCGATCGAAGCAATATTCAACACATTCCGAATCAACGTGATCGGCCCTACTCTCATGGCTAAGGCGGCCCTTCCGCATCTGGCCCGATCACACGGCAGCATCATCAATGTGTCCAGTACATACGGGTCGAAACCTGCTGCTGGCTTGTCTCACTATGCGGCAAGTAAAGCCGCGGTCGAGCATCTCACGCGCTGCTGGGCGCTTGAACTGGCCTCCACAGGCATCCGGGTGAATGCGATCGCATCGGGGCCTGTCGAAACGGCATTTCTAAAGGAAAGGATGGGACTCAGCGAGGACGCGATAAAGGAAGTCAAAGCCCTGGAGACGGCAACCATTCCGCTGGGGCGGCGCGGCGTCCCCGACGACGTCGCAGCCTGGATCATCAAGCTGACCGATCCCGGTTCGGACTGGGTCACCGGTCAAGTTCTCGCCGTGGACGGCGGCCTCGCCGTCACATAGCTCCTCGTCACGGCTCCTTTTCGTACTCCACTATTGATTAAACCTTTGCACCCGAGTCCTATGACCGCGGCCCTGGCACGGCGAGTCGGTCGCGCTCGCTTCGAACAGCACAACACCTTCGAAGACTTCGACTTCACCCTCAGCCCCAAGCTGCCCGCCGCGATGCTCGATCTCCGCTGGGAGCTTACAGGTCACCGGGTTGGCAGTGTGCCCGGCGCGGCGCGGACGTCGTTGATGTAGTCGCCGAGTGTGAGCTCGAGTGGGCCGGGCTGTTGGAAGCCGTCTTTGAGTGCTTGGGCGATGATCGATGCGGCGGCGGGGCGCGCAAAGGCCCCGATGAGTGTGTCCATTTCGGAGAGCAGGGTCGCGTCGGCAGGTAGTGACGCGTTGTTCACGAACCGTTTGATGTCGGCGAGGGCGAGCAGGTCGAAGCGTGACACCCGATGTGCGAATGCGTCGACGAATGCGTCGAATTCGGCATCGGGGATGGCCCTGTTGACGTATCCGTAGCGCTCGGCCAGCTCACCGGTGAAATCGTGGCCGCCGAGGAGGATCTCCAGGGCCCGTCCGCGGCCGACTATCGTGGGTAGCCGGCTGGATGGACCACCGCCTGGGATGGCGGCGAAGCCGACTTCGAATTGTCCGAGGATCGCCCGTTCGCGGCTGGCGAAGCGGATGTCGGTGGCCAGCGCTAGCTCGCTGCCGGCGGCACGCGCTCGGCCGCGGATGGCGCTGATCGTCACGGCTGGCAATTTGCTGATCCGGATCAGCAGATTGGTCCAGTGATGAAACGGCGAGGGCGCGGTGGGCAGCGCCGTGAGTGGTGAGGGGTCGGCTGCGACGTCAACGTGGTTAAGGAAGAAGTCGGGGTTGGCGCTTTCGAACACGATGACGGCAACGTGGTGGTCTTGTTCGATTTCGGTGAGGAGTTGGTGAAGTTCGACGACCATCAGCGGGTCGACGAGGTTGATGGGCGGGTTGTCGAACGTGACCCGCCACAGTGCAGGGGTGGTGCGTGTGACGCTGAAGCGTGGCGAAGTGTCGGCTTGGGTGCTCATCGCGTTTCCTTGGGGTTGTGGGTGAAGTCCTGCGCGCCCGGTGGGCGTTGTTGATGGCGATCACTGTTGGCGTGCGGTGGCGAGTATTTCGTCCACCGTCCATTGGTCGTAGGCGTGGCTGCCGTACTTGGCGGCGAGGATTCGTCCATCGGGCCCGATGAGCAGATCGGCGGGCAGTCCGAGGTTGCCGTTGGTCGGTGAGGCGGGCAGTGGTGAGCGGCGTTTGGCGATCGCGGTCTTGATGGCGTGCCAGTATCCGCCGGGCAGCGCGCGCCAGGCCGCGAGTCTGAGGGCTTTTGTCGAGGCTTCCACCCCGAATCGGCGGTAGAGATCCTTGTCGGGGTCGCCGACCACCGCAAAGGGCATATCGTCTTGGTATTTGCGCAGCTCGGCGGCGGTGGAGTGGAACACCACCACTTCGCGGATGCCTGCGGTGTTGATCTCCTCGATTCGTCCGCTGATCGAGCGCAGGTGCAGATTGCATACCGGGCAGCCTGCGAAACGCCGGAACTGCAGGTGCGTTAGCGCGCCCGTGGGGTCGGGAATCTGTACGGGTTCGTCGTTGAGTCCCCTAAGCAGCAGGGTGGGGAACTGCTCGCCGACAGTGACGCGCTTGGATCGTGCTGGGGCCGTGCGGGCCATGATGATCTCCTTCTACTGATGGGCCGATGGTCAGGTCGGGCGAGCAGATGCCCACCGTCGACGATCAATTCGGTGCCGGCGGGCGTTCACTCGCCTCGTCGGCTCGTAGTGTGCCGGGCGGGGAGTTCGTTGGGGGGCCGGAGGGTCCACGCCCGCGTCGTCGTCGTCGACCACGTTCGGACCCGGCCCCTTTCCGCTAGGGCCACACCGCACTTCGATGTGTCTTGCCCCGATGTGTTGCTTTGGTTGCGGTGCTCATCCGGCTTCCGTTGGGTTGTGGGTGAAGTCCAGCGTGTGCTGGTTGGCGTTGTCGATCGCGATGACAAAGCACACGCGTCCGGGGCCGCGGCTCGGGAAGGCGGCGCCGGTGTATTTGATTGAGATCGGGTCCATGTAGTGGCAGGCGGCGTCGTCGCGGACTGCGATGACCCTGCCCTGCAGGGCGGCCATCCGGTAGGGGTTGTCGAACGCGGTGATCGACAGGCCGACGCGAGGGTCGCGGCGCATGTCCTTGGCCTTCGGGGCCTTGGCATGGGTGCAGATCAGGACGTTGTCGTCCTCGCGCGCGACCCACACCACCCAATTGCGGGGATGACCGCCGGCCGAAACTGTGGACAGGTGCGCGTAATTCGGTCCGTCAATAAGCACCCGGATGCTGGCCGGGATCGGGCTCGACATCCTCACCGCCCGCGCCGCTTGGCCGGGGAAGAGGCGGCGGGCACCAGGCGGCTCGGCTGCATGTGTTCCGTCGGGCTGGTCTGGCGGCACGGCAGCGGCCTGCAGCGGTGTGCGGCGTTGCTCATCGCGCGTCGGGGTGCTCGGACAGGTACCGGACGAAACCGATGACGTCGTCGGCAACCAGCCGCCCGATGGCCCCGCTCGAGTACACCGCGAGCCGCACCGTCCCATCAGGTGCCAGCACGAAGCCCGTCGATTGCAGATAACGGGGATGGTCGTTGACGTAGGCACCCGTCGCCGCAGCGATCGCGTCGGCGTCGGCGCTATGGCCAACCGGGAAACGCAGCTTGTGCTTGGCGACCAGCGCAGCCGAGGTCTGCTCATCATCCACCGACAAGGCGATCACCTTGACGTTGAGTTCACTGAGCGTGTCGAGCGCGCGGGAGAACCCGGCCAGCTGGGCATTGCAGTATGGGCACCACGACCCGCGGTAGATCAAGATGACGCCGTAGGACCCGGCGAGATCGCCGGGCAGGGAGATCGTGGCGCCGCCGACGGCGGGAACCTCGATCCGGGGAAACAGCTGACCATAATCGAGTCGGGACATCGGCATCCTTCCGAGGGGTTGGGTGGACTACTCGGTCCATCATGATGACATAGGAGTGGACTGGCAAGTCCAGTGTCGGTAGGCTGCGGTCATGGTGTCAACGGAGGGCCCTGCTGGTTCGCGGCTGACGGCTCGCGGCGCGGCGACTAGAGCCCGCATCGTCGCGGCGGCGGCGTCGCTGGTGCAGGAGCACGGGGTGGCCGGAACCAGCCTGGACGATGTCATGGCCGTCACCGCCACCAGCAAGTCGCAGCTGTATCACTACTTCGCCAACAAGGACGCGCTCATTCGCGAGGTGATCACCATCCAGCTCGGCCGCGTGATCGCCGCCCAGGAGCCCGACCTTCGCGAGGTCTCGTCGTGGGAGGGTCTGCAGCGCTGGTGTGATCACCTCGTTGCCATGACCCGCGCGAGGCAGGGTGTCGGCGGCTGCCCCCTTGGCTCGCTGGTCGGTGAACTCGCTGAGCGATCCGAGACTGCGCGACACGTGCTCGCGCAGTGCTTTGCCGAATGGGAATCGTATCTGTCCGCGGGCTTTGTGGCCATGCGCGACAACGGCGAACTGGCCGCCGAGGCCGACCCGGCCGAGCTCGCGTTGACAATGATGAGCGCGCTGCAAGGCGGTCTGCTGATGGCGCAGACCATGCGCAGCGCCCGCCCCGTCGAACTCGCCCTGAACATGGCGCTCGGGCACGTCAGTGCTTACCGGCGCAACCCATAGGCGCGACGGCGCTGATCAGCCAGCAGCCTGCGACTCAGTCGACGTCAGCTCGCCGGCAGGGCGGCCCCACCCGAGAGGCTGGTTCGGATCGGCAGCGACGCCACGGCCAACCCGACGCTGTTGTGCCGCGACCGTCTTGGATGGATAGGTGCGGCTCAACGGGCTGAGATCGCGAGGATGCGTTCGGCGTTGGCGTGGGCGATCTTTGCCCGGTCACCGGCACTGAGCGTTGTTCGCTGCAGCCGGGCGACGGCCTCTTGCGAGGACTCATACGGGTAGTCCACGGAAAACATGACAGCATCGGCGCCCACCTCCAGCACCGCCCCGGTCAGGGTCGCCGGCGAGAACACCCCGCTGGTGGTGAACACGATGTTGGTGCCGATGTAGGCCGATGGTGGTTGCTTGAGCGGTGTGCCGGGTTGGATGGTGCGGACACGCGAGTCGAGCCTGCTGCGCTGCAACGGCAAGAACGCGCCCATGTGGCCCAAGATCAGGGTGGCCGAAGGGATGGCGGTCGGAAAACTCCGGCGAAGAGTATCCGCAGGGCGTGGCCGCTGACCGCGGCGCCCCAACTCCCCGTCGGGCCATACAGTTCGCGCCGACCGTCCAGGGCATGCCACCGATCGGCCGGCGGGGCGCCCGGGTGCAGATACAGCGCTACGCCCAGCGCTTCCAAGGCGGCCCAAACCTCGTCGTACTCGGGTGCATCCAGGCAGTGTCCGCCCGGTCTGTGGATGCAGTCATTGACCAGCGCCCCGGACAACCCGAGCTGTCGCACGCAGCGTTCCAGCTCGACCGCCGCCCCGGCCGGGTCCTGCAGCGGCAAGGCCGCAAAACCGCGGAACCCAAGGGTGTAATTTCATCGTTTCGGCGCCGATTCCGTCTGAAGTCCTCACGCCCAACGGCTGTGTCGCCGCCGTGGTGGTGACTGCTGGGGCCGAAAGTACTGGCGCTCCTAAAATCCTTAGCGGTCGGGCGCGATGCGCTGATTGTGCCGTCGGCGCTGGCGAGTTGGCGGCGTGCACATTTTTGAACGAACAGCGGATGAGGTCGCACAGGGGGCTGGTGTCCAAGCGGGCGTAAGCATGTTTGGTCGCGGCCGACAGGCCGATCTTGCAGACAGCATGGCTTTTCGGCAGTCGAAGACGGCGACAGAGCGTCCGGGTTCGCAAACGGCGACGGCCAGCTGCAGGAGCGCGGCGCGAAGGACTTTAACGTGGTCGCCTATTCCCCCCTGCACGGGGCAACGCCGCGGCATCCCGATTCCGAGACCAATCTCCTTGTGCCGCTAGACCATACCGCGGCTGCCGCGAAGTCCAGTATCCACCGTGTCATCGGCGTCACCGTCACGATGTGCACGTCCGATTCGGATATCGAACTGGCACAGGCGTTCTGTTCACACCGCATCCCACTCGAAGCCACTGTGATGATGGTCAGCGGACGGCGGACGTTCGCGCTCAGCTGAAGGAGGCGGCGGTCGGGATTCCGATGCTGTCCTCGGTGTTGGCGCTTTTGTTGCTGTCGTTCGCCCGGCAAGCCAGGCCGGGCTGGCCGTGGTGGCGTGTCTGGGGGCGACTCGGTGAACGTCGATACCAGCCCGACTACTTCCGCTTCTCCGTAGGCCCGCGGTAAGACATTGTTCAAGCTTGCGGGAGGGGCGTCTGTGTTGCTTGTGGTGGCGAACCCCGCAGATTTCTAGGGCAGTGCAGGGCGGTGGACGAGGCCGGGTTTCGACTCGCGGTGATCATAACGGTGGCCGCTCGCAACAGGAACTGCAAACTTATTGTGCGGGCGCCACGGTTTGTTGTCGGGTGGGCGCATGGACTCTGACGATGCAGGAGAACATCGATACCCACCGCACTGCGACGTCCGCGTGGCCGGATCGTCTATCAGGTCATCGAGCGCTGTGCGGGACGGGAATGCGGTGCCAGCAGGCGCAGTTCATTGCGCAGACCCGATTGCGCAGACCCGTCTGTCTCGGAGGGTTGAAGTCCTTGGAGCCGGGCTTGTTGATCCGGTTCAGCGATACGAGTGCGCTACAGCTACGTAATGGATCCATAACCAGGAATATCTATCGTGCGACAGATTGGTAGCAAGGGAGTCTGCAGAATGTCGACGCTCCGAGTTCGCGGCGGCCGGCTAGCCCGGTTGGTCGGCCGCATTGGATTTGTTGTGGCACTCGTGCTCTTCGTAGGTGGCTGTGGCGGGGGCGGTGGTGCCCCGGATACAGTCCGGATTGGGACTTTCGCCAGCGCAGTCGATTACGCACCGTTCTATATCGCGCGCAAGCAACGGTTGTTCGAATCCGCCGTCGGCGCCGGCACGAAAGTCGACTACGTGGAATTCGACTCGGCGCCAGCCGTCACAGAAGCGTTGGCGACAAACCGGGTCGACATGGTCTTCATGGCCGAGCCGCCGGCTCTAATCGCCGCGGCGGCGGGAGTTCATTGCAGGATTGTGGCTCTGGGCGCGAGCCTGGTCCAGGACATCCTCGTACCGATCGACAGCAAGATCGCGAGCGCTGCCGATTTGGGCGGAGCGCGCGTCGGTGTGTTAGCGGGTACGTCGTCGCATTACGCCTTGATCAAGATCGCCAAGGATGCCGGCGTCGATCCCAAGTTAATTCAAGTGATCGATATGGCCCCGCCGGACGCGAAGGCGGCGTTCGAATCAGGTCACCTGGATGCGTGGGCGGTGTGGCCGCCGTTCGTGCAGCAGCAGCTTGTCCAGAAGACCGCCAGGCTGCTACCGGCAGGCGATGCTGCGATCCAGTCCATCGCGGTTGCACGGCCCGGGCTGGCCGAAGATGCACTGGCCGTTTACTCCGCTTTGGTCGCTGCCATCGGCAAAGCAAAGGAGTTCATCCGCGCATCACCGGCAGAAGCGAAATCGATTGTGGCCACTGAAGTTCGGGTCGATCCGGAGGTGGTCGAATTGGCCTGGCCGCGCCACGACTTCACCGCCACGCTGACTCAGGAGGTCATTGCCGACATCCAGGCGAAGGCCGATTTCCTGGCCGATGCTGGCTTCATTCAGCAGAAGGTCGATGTCAAGGACCTGGTCGGACCTCCGCGATGACGATGATGGTGACTGCGCCCGTGGCGACAAATGCGCCCCGTCGACGCCGGCGGTTCTTCGATCGTCTGACAAGCTGCGTACTTGCGCTGGCCGTACCGATCGGACTGGTCGTGGCATGGCACGTCGCGGTGGTCAGCGGCGTCCTGCCGCACACGCTCGTTGCTGGACCGCTCGACTCACTCGAAGCGTTCGTCAGGCTGGCGATGGATGGAACGCTGATCGAGCACGCGTGGGTCAGTGTGCGCCGCATAGCGATTGGCTTTGCCATCGGCAGCACGGTCGGCATTCTGGCAGGGGCGGTGATCGGCACCAGCCCGTTGGCAGCCAAAATCCTGGAGCCCACCGCCTTGACGTTGATTCCGGTCCCGGCGGTGGCGTGGATTCCGGTGCTGGTCATCGTGTTTGGCATCGGAGAGCTCTCAAAGGTGACCTTGGTGGCGATCGGGTCCGCCACCACGCTGATCCTGGCGACCGCTGCGGGGATTCGTTCTGCCTCGCAAGATCTCGTGGAGGTCGCGCAGCTCTACGAGAAGTCGCGCTGGACAGTGCTGCGGACGGTGTTGCTGCCGTCGGCGGCTCCGTCGATTGTCGCATCGGCGCGCGTTGCGATGGCGCTGTCGTGGACACTGTTGGTCGCGGCGGAGGTCATCGCGTCGGCTAACGGGTTGGGATGGCTCATCTGGGATTCGCGCAACTTCGCACGGCCCGCTGCCATGATCGCCGGAATGCTCGCAATCGGCATTCTCGGAAAGGCCACCGATGGGCTTCTCGCCCGCTTCGGCCGCTACCTCACCCGCTGGGACCGCTCCTACCGTGGCTGACGTGAATGGCGCGGAGGTGCCGGCCCTGCAAGTACGAATTCGCGAGAAACGGGTCACGGTCGGCAAGCGTCCCCTGGATGTGCTGAGCGAGGTCAACTTCGACGTCCGCCGTCAAGAGGTTGTCGGCATCGTGGGTGGCAGCGGAGCTGGCAAGACGTCGCTGCTGCGCGCGATCGCGGGCCTTGACACCACGTTCGTTGGCGAAATCCGGGCCTTCGGTCGACTCGTTCGGGGACCCGGCCGGGACCGGGGCCTGGTCTTCCAGGAGCACCGACTGATGCCGTGGATGTCGTTGTCTGACAACGTCGCCTACGCGCTGCCGTTCCGGAGACCGGCCGCCCAAATCGAAAAGCAAGTCGTCCATGCGCTCGACCTGGTCGGGCTGGCCGGTTTCGGCAAGGCGTGGCCGAATCAGCTTTCCGGCGGCATGGCGCAGCGAGCCTCCTTGGCCCGCGCCTTGGTCACCACTCCCGAGATCCTGCTGCTCGACGAGCCGCTGGGCGCGCTGGACAGCCTGCTGCGCAGTCAAATGCAAACCGAACTCGAGCGGATCATCCTCGACGAGGCGCTCACCGCGATCCTGGTGACCCACGACGTCGACGAGGCCGTGCTACTGGCAGACCGGGTGATTGTGATGGCTGGTCCACCCGGACGGATCATCGCCGACATGGCGCACCCCCAGCCCCGCCCGCGGGACGTGGCGGACCCAGCACTTCAGGCCCTCCGCGCCCAGATCCTCACTGTTTTGCATCAAGGAGGCAGGAATGGACATCTACTGGTACATCCCCACCCACACCGACGGCCCACACCTGTCGACGATGCACCGGGCGCGGGCGGCTAACCTGCGTTACATCACCCAAATCGCGCAGGCCGCAGACGATCTGGGCTATGTCGGAGTGCTGGTCCCGACGGGCTCGGTGTGTGAAGACGCATGGATCACCGCGTCGTTTCTGGCACCCGAGACCACGAGCCTGCGATTCATCGTCGCTGTCAGGCCCGGGCAGTCGACCCCGTCGATGACGGCTCGAATGGCCTCGGCCTTCGACCGCTACAGCAGGGGTCGGCTCACCGTCAACGTGGTCTGTGGAGGCGATCCGGTCGAACTGGCCGGCGACGGTGTCTTCCTGTCGCATGGCCAACGCTATGAGCAGGCCGACGAGTACATCCAGGCGTGGACCGACCTGCTGCAGGGCAAGACCGTGGACATGAACGGCCGATATGTCCGCATCGAAGGGGGGCAGCTTCACTACCTTCCCCTGCAGGAGCCGCACCCTCCGCTGATGTGCGGCGCCTCCTCTGGCGCTGGGCAAGCGTTCGCCGCGAAATGGATCGACACCGTGCTGACGTGGGGCGAACCACCGGAGCAGGTGCAGCCGAAACTCGACGAGATGCGGGCCAAGGCACACGCTGCCGGGCGACGAGTCACCTTCGGCATCCGGCTACACACCATTGTGCGGGAAACGAGCAGAGAAGCGTGGGCGGCCGCCGATGACTTGATCCGCTACGTGCGCGACGAGGACGTCGCCGCCTCCCAGGCGGCGCTGGCCCGCTCTGAGTCGGAAGGCCAACGCCGCATGGTGGCCCTGCACCGTGGCTCGAGGGAGCACCTCGAGGTGAGCCCCAACCTCTGGGCAGGCGTCGGTCTGGTCACCGGCGGGGCCGGCACCGCGCTGGTGGGCAGTGTCGAGGAGGTCCGTGACCGGATCATGGAGTACCACGACATCGGCATCGACACGTTCATCCTCTCCGGGTATCCGCACCTCGAGGAGTGCTACCGGGTCGCTGAGACGCTGTTCCCGCAGCTGCCCTTCGAACCGAAGGTGAACAGCCTACAGCCGAAGGTGATCCCCGGCGGCTGGTGATCGACTGTCAGGACAAGGTGTTGGCCTCGCTGACCACAGCGGCGCCCGCCAGGTTGACCGGAAATCGCCTCAGCTGCAGTCGCTTCCGTCATGGAGCGGGTATTCAGGCCCACTCGCCGCGACACGATGGACGTGTGACGACGTGGGCGTGATAGCCGTCGCCGTCAAGTATCGGGCTCGGATTCTGGCGCCTCTCCGTTTCACATCGGAGAGGCCGCCCTGCCGCGGTCTTCGAGGATGACCCCGGCACCGCACGTGTCGTGTGACGGCTGGCCTGGCGGGCCGCGGTCGCGTGACCCGCCAGGCCGTGCGGTTCACGGCTGCACGATTGGGAAGTCGATTTCGGTGTGCGCGACGTTGTTGAAGTAGTTCGTCAGCACGTTAAGGCCCACGTGGCCAATGACTTCGGCGATCTCGGCGTCGGTCAGACCTGCGCGGCGCGCGTTTTCCAGATCGGCGTCATCGATGTGGCCGCGGTGTTCGTTGACGGCCACCGCGAATGCAAGGATCGCGGCGGTTTTGGGGTCGTCCGCATCTGCTTTGCGCGCCGACCCGATTTGATCGGCGCTGAGTCCCGCCGCCTTTTCACCCAGGTAGCTGTGTGCGGACAGGCAATACGAGCACCCATTGGCCTGTGCGATGGCGATGGCGAGGCGTTCGCGGGTGGAGCCCGGCAGCGTTCCGCGGTCGAGAGCGCCGGCCAAACCGAGATATCCGCGCAGCAGCGCCGGACTGTGCACCATCGCGCGGGTGAGGTTGGGAATCGTGCCCAATGCCTGCTGCACGGAGGCCAACGCCTCGGCCTGGTCGTTGGTCGCGTCGGCGTCGGTGACAAGGGACAGCGTGCTCATTGGTTCTCCTCCAGTATTGTTCGGGTTGATGGCCTTACACCGCATGCCAGATCGATGAGGCCACTGGTTAGACGCCCGTGCAGCTGATCTGTTACACGGGCCGCAATTTCGGCTGGGGAGCGGTGCTGGGTAATGGGCGAACACATCCGCACGGTCGTCGACGACCGGTGGGCTAGCGAGGACGAGTTCGTCGACGCGTTGCGGGCCGGGGACACCGAAGCATTCCGCCTACTGGTCGACACGATGCATGCACCCCTGGTCCGCATGGCGCGGATCTACCTGTCGGCGTCCATTGCAGAAGATGCCGTGCAAGACACGTGGACGTCGGTGGTTCGCACGATCGGGAGCTTCGAAGGTCGTTCGACGGTCAAGACGTGGGTGTTCCGCATCATGCTCAACCGAATACGGACGCTGGCCCGAACACAGGGGCGCACCGTGCCATTTGCCGTCGCAGGTCCGGAGGCGGATCCGTACCCGTCGGTAGATCCCAACCGGATGGTTCACGCCGAACTGGGTGCCCACCACTGGTCTGACGTGCCCGCAAGGTGGGACCTGTTGCCAGAGCAACGACTGCTTTCTCGCGAAGTGCGCACCTTGATCTCGCACGCCTTGGCCAAACTGCCAGACGCGCAACGCGAGGTGGTCTCGATGCGCGACGTCGAGGGCTGGACGAGCGAGGAAATCTGCGACGCGTTGGGGATCTCGGCGGTCAATCAACGCGTGCTGCTGCATCGTGGGCGCGCCGCCCTGCGGGCTGCGCTGGAGGAGTATCTCGATGACTGACGAATTCATCACCAACGAACTGCAACTGGCGTGCAGCGACGTGATCGAGCTGGTCACGACGTATCTCGATGACGCACTGAGTAACACAGACCTGCGCCGGTTCGAACAACACCGACGCGGCTGCGAAGCCTGCCGAGTCTTCATCGACCAGATTCGCCGCACCGTCAAGATCACTGCCGCCGCGCGCGACGACGCGGTGCAGGTGCGCCCGGCGAACTTCGACGCTCTGGTCGCCGAGCTGCGACGGCGGGGCCGTAGCTAGGGCCATCGTGTGCAAATCCACGCCGAACTCGATGCCCCCGAACGTCGCATGCCGCCGATGATGGCCCATGGCTGCGCGGGGGACAACGAAACTCGAGTCCCCGCCAGTTGTGCGTTCGGACCCGACAGGGCTTGGTGCTCAAGCGAGTTCATCGTCTGTACTGTTTGGTACACTAGGCGAGATCGCTGTCGACAGGCTCGATGACACCACCGACGGGGAAGGCGTGCTATGACAAGCTCTAAGTTCACCACTTTCAGCGAGAAGGTCGCAGAATTGGCGGAGCAGTTGGCCGGCGTGGCTCCGCCTGAGGTGCTCGAGGTCTTCGCCGCCGACCAGCGCGAGCTCCAGGCGGCCGGGGTGCCGGCGTCGGTGGCCGTGCCTGGGACGCGATTCCCGATCGCTGAGCTCATTGGGGCGGACGGGACGTCAGTCTCGTCGGCCGACGTGCTGGCCGGAGCACCCACGGTCGTGGTCTTCTATCGGGGGGCGTGGTGCCCGTATTGCAACATCGCGCTGCGCGTTTACGAACAGGATTTGGTGCCGGCGCTGGAGGCCCGCGGCGTTCGTCTGGTGGCCATCAGCCCGCAGAGCCCGGATGGTTCGGTGTCGATGCAGCAGGCCAATGAGCTGAGCTTCGCGGTGCTCTCCGATCCGGGCAACCGCATCGCCGCCGCGTTGGGCATCGTTATCGCGCCCAGCGACGAAGCGCAGGCCGCGCAGAAGCAGCTGGGGCTTGATCTTGCGGCGGTGAACGCCGACGGCACCGTTGCGCTGCCGATGCCCACGGTGGCGATCGTCGATGCCGAGTCGGTGTTGCGGTGGATCGACGTGCATCCTAATTACGCCACGCGCACCGAGCCTGAAGACATCTTGGCGGCGGTCGACCGTGTTCTTGGCCGCGCGGCCACGTCAGCGGCGACCACACCTTCTCTTGCCCCGGTGGCGCCCCGCCTGGAAGAACTGGCCGACGAACTCGGTGTCAAGTCCGTTCTGGTCATGCGCTCGGACCCCGATTCCATGGTCGTCGCGGCGACGGCGGGCCCGGGCACCGCCTTCTATCGGGTGGGCGCCGCAGGCTCCAAGGCCGGCGCCGCACCGGATCGGGTGCCGCTGTATTGCGAACGGGTGGTCGACGGCGGGGAGGCGATCTTCGTGCGTGACTCCCGCCTCGATGACACCTTCGCGGGCAACGAGGATGAGACCGAGTTCGGCTTGAGTAATTACCTCGGGATGCCGGTCCGAGACGCCGGCGGGCACGTGGTGGGGACGGTGTGTGTTCTTGATGACCACGCACGCGACTATGACGGGGCCGCCCGCGACCACCTCGACGCGCTGCGCATCGAGGTGGAGGCGATCGTGGCAGCCGACCCGTCGGCGCTTGTCACCGATGATCGGTAGTCAGCGAGCGGCGGCGACAAATCGGTGGATGGCTTCGTCGGCGCGATCTTGGATCGTGGTGTCGGCGAAGTCTGCCAGGATCGTCGCCTGGTCGACGACGGGCCCGGTGAGCTTCCCGGCGCCACTGGCGTAGAACACTCCGCTGCGGTACGAGTCATCGACGATTGCGTCAACCAGACGTCGCGCGCCGACGTCGAGCTTGTGCGCAAGGCCGAACAGCGGTGCGATGTAGGGCATCACGACGCGGCTCATGACGGTCCTCACTATCGGGTTGGTGTGCTCGAACGCGTTGGTGCCTGCGGTGTTGCCCGGGCTCACGGTGAGCAGACGAAGGTCGGGATGGCGGCGTGCCAGGGCCGATATCCACAGTGCACCAAGATATTTCGCGTGGGCGTAAGCCAGCATCGCGGTGGCGCGCCTGCCGGTGTAGAAGGATCCGTCGATGACGCCGGCGAACTCGTCGGCGGAATGGTGGGCGAAGGTTGGGGGTGGGATGCGCAATTGAACAACACCACGGGCAGCCTCGCTGCCGGTCAGCACGGCGGCGGCGGTTAACATTTCACGCTGGATCAGCGCCTCCAGCAGCATCAGGTGCCCCAGCACGTTTGCGGCGAAGACCTCGGTGACACCATGGTCGTTGAGCGCCAATGGTTTTGGCCCGCCGAGGCCGCCAGCGTTCAAGACGACGGTGTGCAGCGGTTTGGTGATCGTGTCGAGGGCCGATTGCACAGATCCGGGATCGGCGACGTCCATGTGCAGGATTTCGAACAGCGCGGTGTTCGTGGCGCGCTCGAGGTCGGATCGTGCCGACGCGGCTCGCGTGAGGTTGCGACACGCGAGGAAGATTGTCGAAAATGCGCCGCGCAGTGCCAGTTGCCGTGCGATCTCCTTGCCGATCCCGGAATTCGCGCCCGTGATGAGAATGGCCCGATCCGTCCGTGTCATCGCCGCTCCGACCGCCGAAAGTCTGACTTTACCGTTCGGTACACTACATCACGATCACCTGCCTCACACCTGGAGCTGCCCGATGAGCGTTGGCCTGCCTGAAGTTTTTCGGACCCCGGAGGGCCGATTCGCCCACCTGCCTGGCTATGACTTCACGCCGCACTATGTCGACGTTGACGGTCTGCGGATCCATTACCTCGACGAGGGCCCGCGCGAGGGCACGCCGATCGTGTGTTTTCACGGCGAGCCGAGTTGGGTTTACCTGTACCGCAAGATGATCGGCCCGCTGGTGGCCGCGGGCCACCGTGTCATTGCGCCGGACTACGCCGGCTTCGGGCGCTCGGACAAGCCGACTGACCCGAACTGGTACACCTTCGACCGGCACGTGCAGATCGTCAGCGCGGTGCTCGATCGCCTCGACGTGCAGCAGGCGACGGCCGTGGTGCAGGACTGGGGCGGCCCGATCGGCCTGCGCTGGGCCGTCGAGCACTCCGATCGCGTGGCTGCACTGGCGATCTTCAACACCGGGCTGTTCACGGGGCGGGTGTCCAAAGGGTTCCTGTCCTGGCGCGAGTTCGCCGAGAAGAACCCCGACCTCCCGGTCGGAATGGTGATCCAGGGTGCGACGGCCACCGACCTGGCCGACGACGTCGTCGCCGCCTACGACGCGCCCTTCCCCACGCCCGAGTCCAAAGCCGGGGCGGCCCGCTTCCCGCTGCTTGTCCCCATCACGGGCGACGACGTCGGGGCCAACGAGATGCGGGCGGTCATCGACCAGCTGTCGCGGTGGCAGAAGCCGGCCCTGGTGGCGTTCTCCGACCAGGACCCCATCTTCCCCTTCCCCCGAGCTGGTCAGGTGTTCTGTGACCTCATCCCCGGCGCCATCGATCAGGTGCGCATCGAAGGCGCATCGCACTTCCTGCAGGAGGATCGCGGCGAGCTCCTCGCCCACGAGGTGCTCAAGGTGGCGCCGTGACGAAAGTGTGACGGCTGGTGGCAACGACCCGTTGGCCGTGTCACGCTGAATTCATCGGCCCGGCATTCCGCCGCGCCGACCGGGGATCTGGGGACCCGATGATTGTCGAGGGCGAGAAATGACGTCTAAGGCTGGCCGGATGCGGTGGTGGTGGCGGCGGCGCGGGGTGATGCGGTCGCGCCCGCTGCGGTGCGAGGAGATGGTCGAGCTGGTCACGGCGTATCTGGAGGACGCGCTCGATGCCGACGATCGCGCGCGCTTTGAGACGCATCTGCACGGATGTGAGGGCTGCGCCGCTTATTTGGACCAGTTGCACGCCACGGTCGGCACTCTGGGCGGCATCCGTGAGGAGCACCTCGATCCGGTCTACCGCGCCCGGCTGCTGGCCGCCTTCGCCGAGACGGCGGGCTCATGGTAACCCGGATCGCCGGTGAGCAGGCGTTGGTCACGGGGCTTCGCGCGGGTGATCAGCGTGCCTTTGCTCAACTGGTCGACGAGCACACGCCCGCCCTGTTGCGTGTCGCACGCGCCTACGTCTCCGATCACCCGACAGCCGAGGACGTGGTGCAAGAGACTTGGATCGCCGTGGTGAAGGGCATTAGGGGTTTTGAGGGCCGATCCTCGCTCAAGACGTGGCTCTTTGCGGTGTTGACAAACATCGCCAAGCAGCGCGGGGTTCGCGATCATCGGCGCAACGAGACCCTCACCGACTTCGGTGCGGCCACCGTGGATCCAGCGCGCTTTCACCGTCCCGGCGAGCCCGGCGCCGGCTCGTGGAAACAGCCGCCGGCGCCGTTCCCGGACAGCCCGGAGGGCTCGGTTCTGCATCGCGAGTTGTTGGAGGTTGCCCGGCGTGAGCTGGACAAGTTACCCGAGGGACAACGCGCCGTGGTGACCCTGCGCGACCTTCTCGGGTTCGACGCCGCGGAGGTCTGCGAGGTGCTCGACATCACCGCGGGCAATCAACGGGTGCTGCTGCACCGCGGACGCGCAGCGATCCGTCAAAGTCTTGAGGATTACCTCAGCGCAGGCCAGCGAGAGTTCTGACGGCTCAACGGGTTTGGCGCTTGCGGCGGGCCGATCCGGGTTTGGCGGGTGCTGAAGTAGCCGCCCAGCGGTGAAGTTCGGTGACCGCGCCGTCGAGGGTGTCGCGTAGCACGGTGACGTTTCCGCGCACACGGGCGAGCAACATCCCGCCCTGCAGGGCGGCGATGACCATGGCGGCCAGGCGCGCCGGTTTCGCCGTGTGCACCAGGTCGCCGCGATCCTTCATCGCCTTCAGCCCGCGCGCCAGGGGGGCTTCCCACCGAGCGAACGCGGCATCCAGGCTGGGGCCAAACGTGTCATCGTTTTTCAACTCGGCCGCGATCGTTCCCAACGGACACCCGAACGGGCCGCCCCTTCGGGATTGCTCGCGCACGATGCGGGCCATCCACGCGTCGATGCCCTGCCAGGAGTCGGTGTGGTCGAGTTCGGGTTGCTGCGCGGCGAGCACCAACTCCAGTTGCCGCTCGATCACCGCGGCCACCAGGTCGGCCTTGCCGTCGAAATAGTGATACATCTGGCCCTTGCCGGCGCCCGCGGCGGTCAGCACGTCGTCGAGGCTGGTGGTGCTCACGCCGTTGTGATACATCAACGTGGCCGCGGCGTCCACGATCTGTGCGCGCGCACGCTGACCGCGCGCGGTCGCTGGGAGCGGGCGCGCCGTGCCGGTCGGTCGCAATGCGGACATCCCGAAAAGGATATAGAAGCAACCCTGGCCGACCGGCACGGCGCGACCGCGGCCGGTGTCACCGCACGTGGGCCAGCAGTTCGTCGACCGACCACTGGTCGTAGGCGTGGATTCCGCGTTTGGCGGCGACCACTTTGCCGTCCGAGCCGATCAGGAAGTCTCCCGGCAGCCCCAGGGTGCCTCCGATCGGGTCGTTGTTGTAGACCGGTGTCGGGGTCGGGTCGCCCCGCTTGAGGAGTTGGCGAATCCGCTGGGCCACGACCGGGGCGAGGGCGCGGGGGTCGAGGATGGCCCGCCGCGAGGAACCCACACCGAACTCGTCGTAGAGCAGCTTGGCCGGATCGCCGATGACCGCGAACGGCAGCTCGACCCCGTGGCGGCGCAGTTCGTCATCGCTGGAGTGGAACACCACCACCTCACGGATGCCGGCCGCGGCGATCTCGTCGTAACGCCGCGCCATCGACTGAAGGTGCACGTTGCAGATCGGGCAGCCCGCGAAGCGACGCAACTGCAGATGGACAAGGCGGTCGGGATCCGGGATGCGCACCGTCTCTCCGGATACGGTGACCAGTTCCCGGGGTGCCACCACAGTGCCCGGGCCGACGACGTTGGCTTTTCTCATGAGAAGTACTGCCTTTCAGAAAGTTCGTGGCGGGCCCGCAAGTGACAAAGATAGTGTACTAAACAGTACAGTCGAGGCTGCGGTGGGTAATGGGCGATTTCGCGGCTGTCGGCGTTTCGTCACCATGACCTGACGGTGTACGACAATGCTTGCCGCCCAGGGCCGAATCGCACTTCGGTGGTGGCGTGCCGAGTCGGCGTCGACCATGGCGCCCATCGTCGATCGCGTGGGGGTCACCCACGTAGGGTGTCGGCCAGGGTCCACAGCGACACCCCGAGTAGGACGACGTCCTTGAGCAGGAACTGACCGGTCGACGACAATGCGGGGAATCCGCCGCCGGCCGCTTCGGCGACGCCGGGGGTGCTGAACAGGAAGCTGATCGTCGTCAGGAACAACAGCGTCGCCAGGACGCTGCCGAGCACCGAGAGTTTGGGCGCGATGGGTTTGGCGGCCAGCAGGATCGCGGTGAGGATCTCGAAAACCCCCAGCAGATTGGAGAAGGTCTGCACCGAGAACAGGTTGTAGAGCCAGCTCAACAGTGGGCTGTTGGCGACCAGTGGCTGGATGCCCTCGGCCTCGTAGGCGGTGAACTTCAGCGCACCGATCCAGGCGATCACGACGACCAGGCCGTAGCGGGCGACGAAAGACGCGAGGCCTTCGAGCCTCGCGTGGATGCCCGGATTGGTCAGGACATTGTTGGTAGCCACGAGTTTAACCTCCAAACGGGAGTCTGCTGTCGTTGGTGTGGTGTCGGCCAACCCGGCTTCCGTTACACAGAACAGGGTTTCGGCTCCAAGTTGACCGAATGGTCAACTACGACTCAGGCGCGAGGCGCCTGTCCGCGTGGTCGCTGCCTGTGTGTTTGACAAGGAGTGGACGCGGGCGCCGTAACGGCTGTTCGTGGCGACTGTCAGGTTCGCAACGGTGTCGGGTTTACCGACGCTGTCCGTCAACGGCCGAAGCGAGACGGCAGACGGCGTCGGCGATCTGTTCTGGGTAGTCCTCTTGGAGGAAATGTTTGGCGGGCAACAGGATCGGGTCGTCGATGCCTGATGCCAGTTGCGCGTGAATGCCGTCGTGGCGCAATGTCAGGGCGTGGTCTCGGGCGCCCCAGACGATCTGCACCGGATACGGGGTGTTCCGTACGGCGGACACGTAGCGCCGTTGCTTGTCGGCGGTCGGCTCGAAGCCTCGCATGATCTTCAGGAACGCCCGCCCGCCGTCGTCGCCGAGCAACAGCGGGACATACGCGGCGATTTCGGCCGCCGGAACCTTGCGGCTGACACCCGTGTAGCGCATCAACGACAGGAACACACCGGGCAACTGCAGCGACGCCAGCCACGCCTCGCCCACGCCCGTGTGTGCAAACGGCTCCATCATCCACGGGCGCTGAAAGCTCTCAACGGCCACAGTGGTGTTGAGCATGGTCAACGACCGGATCCGGTCAGGCTGTGCTGCGGCGACTTCGAACCCGATCGGCCCTCCGATGTCGTGCACCACCAGGTGGAAACGTTCGAGCTCCAACGCGTCGACGGCCGCGAGCAACCAGCGGCCAAGGCCGGTCCAGGTGTAGTCGAAGTCCGCCGGACGTTCGGCGTAACCCAGCCCGGGCAGGTCGACGGCAATACCGCGCAGACCCCGGTGCGCCACGGCCGCTACGACCTTGCGGTAGAGATAGCTCGACGCGGGAACCCCGTGCACGCACACCACCGGCTCGGCGTCCGGCGCACCGGCATCGAGGGCAAAGGAGCGCACCCCGGCGGCGGTGAACTCTCTGCCCGATGCCCGGTACCCGGCCAATAATTGCTCGACGGCAAGCGACATTATCCTGTGGATCCGTTCATCTCAGCCTACCCTGTACTGGACAGTACACTACCGGGCGCTGCATACCGTCGCACCGTAGCGTCCGGTGCGGTTGGCGGCCTCGTCAGCAGCCGGTCGGGCAAGAAATGTCGACGTAGGCGGTCGGGTTGGCGCCCCCAGCGTCCTTCTTGACGCCGGTGACGGTGCACGCCGAGAGGTTGGCGCTTGGTGTCCCGTTGATTTGCACGTTGTAGCCCTCGGATTTCAACGAGTTGACGGTGTCGTCGGCCGTCGCCCCCGCGGGTCCGGCTGTGGCAACACCGGCCACGGCCAGCAGGCTGGCGCCGACGATGGAGAATGCGATTCGATTCATGAGGGAACCTCCTTGGTTGGCATGCGTTGGTTGGTTGGCATGCGCTGGGGCCGGCGCCTTCGGCAGCAGCCCTGATTGTCGCACCGCGGCAAAGCAATTGGATCACGCCAATTGTGACGGAACGGTGACCGCCAAGTCTCGACCGGTGGTGAGCGCGTAGGGTTCGATTCAAGACAGCACGATTTTCGAATCAGTGAGTTGATCAGATTCCTTCGGCTGCAAGGAGTTACGGACATGCATACCCTCGCGTCAGCATCGCTTGCTCCAAGACGAGTGTGCTCGCGATGCCCGAAAGACGTTCTGCCTCAGCCGACATCCAACTTTGACCGATCGGTGAACCATGGATGATCTGATGATGAACGACTCGTCGGGCGCTTCCGCTGCGCGACGCCCGCGAGCCTCGGGCACCCTTGGGCGCCGGCTGGCCGGGCGTGCACGGTGGTGGCTGGGTGCGTTGAGTGTGGTCGCGGTTGTGGTGGTGCTTGCTGTGGCCGGTATCCACCATTCGTCCGAACCACAGACGCAGCACGGTGCGTCACGATCCACCGCCGCGTCCTCGGCGATTCAGACGTGGCGCGGCGCGCATCAGCCGTCCGAGGGCGATGCCCTCGCGAGGGGATCGGTGTCGGCGCCGGTCGTGGTGGCGGAGTGGGGTGATTTCCAGTGTCCGTTTTGCCGGGCGTTCGATCTGGACAGCCAGCCGGTGCTGATCGGCGATTACGTGCAGACCGGCAAGGTGCGCTTCGAATGGCATGACCTGGCCAAGTTGGGTCCGGAGTCGGTGCTGGCCGCGCGCGGCGCGCGCGCAGCAGCGCGCCAAGGGGCGTTCTGGGCGTTTCACGACGCGTTTTACCGCGACCAGGCCCCGGAAAACAGCGGGGCGGTGACCGAGCAATCGCTGATGGCGATGGCGCGCAACGCGGGACTCGACGTTGACAGGTTCGTCGCCGACTTGGCTGACCCCGCCATCGCCGACGCGGTCGAGCGCGACCGCAGCGACGCACGGCAGCTCGGCATCACCCACGTGCCCTCCTTCCTGGTCAACGACGAGCTGCTCATCGGTGCGCAATCCTTGGACACGCTTCGTCGGGTCATCGATGCCGCCGCGGTGAAGGCGCCTTGACGTGCTCGACATCGGCTACCTGGCTGCGTTTCTGGGTGGGGTGCTGGCGCTGCTCAACCCGTGCAACGCGCTGCTGTTGCCGTCGTTCTTCGCGTACGCCTTTTCTAGTCCGACGATGATGGTGGCGCGCACCGGTGTCTTCTATCTCGGCCTGGCCGCGGTCCTGGTCCCGTTGGGTGCGGGCACAGGCGGACTGGCGGCCATCCTCACCGAGCATCGGAGGGTGTTGATCGTTGCTGCCGGGACGGTGGTCATCGTTTTCGGCCTGGTTCAGATCCTCGGCGGCGGGTGGACTCTGGCGCCGGTGGTTCGCCTTCAGGCGCGAATGGCCCAGCGCAGCACCTGGATATCGACCGCCGGCCTGGGAGCGGCATACGGCCTGGCCGGCTTCTGTTCCGGCCCAATCCTGGGTGCGGTACTCACGGTGGCGGCCGCCGGCGCGGCCCCAGTGCGCGGTGGCGTGCTGCTGGCCGTCTACGCCGCCGGTATGACCGCGCCGCTGTTCCTATTGACTGCGGCGTGGCAGCGGTTCGACCTCGGGCATCGGAAATGGTTGCGTGGGAGGGCATTTCAGGTCGGTCGGCTGCACCTGCACACCACGTCTGCCATCGGTGGGCTGCTGTTTGTCGCGACCGGGGCGGTATTCGTCTTCTTCGGTGGCAGCACCGGCATCCCCGCCGTCGATCCCAGGATCGCACTGCGGGGCGAGACGGCCGCCGCGGCTCTGGCCGCTCACGTTCCCGACACCGTCGTGGTGCTGGTCGTGCTGGCCGTCGCGGTGCTCACGCTGCGGTGCCGGCGGCGACACCCGCGGGCGGGGGCCGCCGACTCGACACAGCCGCCGGACGGCAGGCCCGCGATCGTCGGTGGTGTCGAGCACTCGGTCCGGCACACCGCGGTGGCAGACCCCGACTGAGGCCGCGGGCTCGACGAATGCGGGTTTCGCTGGACATAGCATCTATCGCATTGACCGTCGGCCTGGCCGTCGGTGTGACGGTCGGGTGTGGCCGCGATGCCGGCTCGCCGGTGTCCACGTCGAGTCCGCCTCCGACATCGGGCGCGGCGCGGCCGGCTGAGCCCGCGACCGCGGGTCAGTTGCGCACTCCGCCCGCGGGCCGGGTGGTGTCGATCGGAGCTGCGCCGGAAGGAATCGTGGTCGGGCGGTCCGGAGTCGGGGCCGTGGCGGTGCGCAATCCCGATGGCGTGGTGTTGTTCACCGCTGCGACAGGTGTGGTGCGTCGACGGATCTCGACCACCGCAGCGGCGCGGCACCTAAGTCTGGCCGGACCGGACGGGCCGGTCCTGGTGCCGATGGAGGGGTCCAACGAGCTGCTGCAGGTGTCGCTTTCGCAGGGCGCGGTTGTTGCCAGGACGACCGGAGTCGGCCACCAGCCGCACGACGCCGCTCAGACCGCGGATGGAACCATCGTGGTCACCAACGAACTCGGCGGCGGTGTCGTTTTCGTCCGCGACGGCCAGGTCATCGGTTCGGCTCCTGGCGGCCCGGTGCAGCCGGGAGGCGTTGCGGGCGTGGGCAAGTACGCGGCCGTCGCCGATGTGCGGGGAAACGGATTATGGGTCTACGACGGCGCCGCGCAGCGGCTGGCCGCGCACGGCCCGGCCGGTGTGAAACTGACCCACGTGGTGGGGTTGTCCACCGATCTGGTTGCACTCGCCGACACCGACGGTGGTGCGGTACTGATCGAGCGAATCGAGCCGCAGATCTCGCAGGTCTCCAGGATCGAGGGTCCCGGCAACCCGTACGGGCTGGCCTACGATGCGCGCCGTGCCCGCCTTTATGTCACCCTGACCGCATCGAACCTGATGCGCGTGATCGACACGACCGACGCCGCGACGCCGCGCATCATCGCTGACGTCCCCACCGTCCAACAGCCCAATTCTGTTGCAGTGGATCCATCTTCAGGCACCGTGCTGATCACCGGCAGCCACCCCGTCGGCCAGGACAACTTGCAGATCGTGTCGCCCGACCGGCTGCCTGCCGGCTAGCCGACCGATTTTCGGCAGGTCCAGAGCCGATCACCGGGTGAACGTATCGCGCCGCTGTGGCCGACGCGCGGCTCGCTCATCGAGTCTTGCTGTTGGCCGGCAGAACATTCACTGCCGCGGTCCTGCCTCGCCGATGGCCAGAAGGTCATCAGGGGTTTGCATCAGCTGCCGCGCCGGGGTGCAGGCGTTGTGGTGGGGGACCGATGGCGGGCGTGATGCTCAATGGTGACCGCACCGTGACGTCGAAGCGGTGTGCGAGCGAGCCACCACGACGGACCGACACCCTTGTGTGTAAACCCTGTCGGCCCGATCCCGAAGGGACTGCAGACTTGGAGTCACAGCGTGCACGCGAGGCGACTCCCGGCTGGCTGGCTCTGCTTGTCGGCCTCGTGGGCATCGTTGCCGGCCTCGCGCTGCCATTCTGTCCGGTGCGGGCCCAAACGACGACGCTGACCTGGCCGGTGCCCGGCCAGCCGGTCGTCTCCAGCAGCGCGATCGTGGTGCCCTACCGACCGCTGCACCTGCAGGCGACGATCCCCTGCGCGGCCCTGCGCGCCGCGACCGCATCTGCCGTACGTGTCATTGCGCTGAGCACCGGTACCGGGCCTGCAGGCCTGACCGTCGGCGGTGATCGCACCGGGATCAGTGTTGCCGCCGACGGGCGCAGCGTGCATTTGCCGGTCGCGCGCCACGACGTCGCATGTGACGTGCACGTCGCAGCCGGACCGGCCGGGATGTCGGTGCGCGACGCCGACTCCGGGCGCACGATCGAGCTGCCCGGCCACCCGGTTCCTGAGGTGTTCGGGTTCCGTACGGACCTCGACGCGGCCGATGCGACCGGGATGCAGGTGCGCCTCGAGGTCGGTGATTCCTTCACCACGTCTCCCGGTCCACTGAAGAACGCCCTGATCGGGGTGCAGCTGATCGCGGCTGCCGCGGCGCTGTGGTTGTTGCCGCGACCCACCGCGCCGCGTCGACGGTGGCTGCGGCAGCGGGATCGACTGTGGTGGGTCGACGTCGCGGTGGTGGCGGTGCTGGCCGGGTGGGCGGTGATCGGTCCGCTGGCCGTCGACGACGGCTGGGCCGCCATGATCGCGCGCAACCAGGCCGAGACGGGCAACCCGGGTAATTACTATCGATGGTGGAACGCCGCCGAGGCGCCGTTCGCGTTGAGCCAGCAGCTGCTGGCACCGCTGACTGGGGTCAGCGTGGCGCCGTTTTGGCTGCGGGGCCCCAGCACCGCATTGGCGATCGCGACCTGGTTTGTGTTGACGCGGGGGGTACTACGCGCGGCTTTGCCCGGGGTCGCGGCGAGCATGCGGGTCCGCAGTTTGGCGGCGTTGTTCCTGCTGGCGACCTGGCTGCCGTTCAACCTCGGTACCCGTCCGGAACCGTATGTGGCGCTGGGTGTTACGGCGGTTCTTGCGCTGGCAATACGCGCTCGCAGTCCGGCCGGTGTGGGCTGGCTGCTGCTGGTCGTCGCAGTCACGGTGCCGATCAGTGCCAACGGCCTTCTGGTCGTGGCCCCGATGATGGTGTTCGCCCCGCGGCTGATCGCGGCAGTGCGCGCGGCATCCGCTCGCATGCACCTGTCGGCGGTTGTCGCGATGCTGTGCTGCGTCGCGGCTGTGGCTCTTACCGTCGTCTTCGCCGATCAAACCTGGGATGGCGTGGTGGTGGCCACCGACTGGCACAACTTTTTCGGGCCGTCGCTGCGGTGGCACGAGGAGCCACTGCGCTATCGGTACCTGTTGGGGTCCGACCAGCAGGGCAGCTTCGCCAAGCGGCTGCCCGTCTTGTTGTCCGTCGCGATGGTGCCGATCACCTTGTGGGCGGGGCTGCGCCGCGGCGATCGGATCGGCCGGCCCGGTGCTCGGCTGGCGGGGGTGGTGGCGACGGCGCTTGCGTTGCTGGCGCTGTCACCGTCGAAGTGGTCCTACCACCTGGGGTCAGCGGCGGGACTACTCGCCGCGCTGCTCACTGTGGGCGTCGTGATGCTCGTCCAGCGAGTCGCTGCGGCCGATCGTTACGGCGTTCTTGCCGGGGTTGTGGGATCGGCGCTGGCCGCCGGAGCGGCGGCGCTGGCCTTCGCCGGGCCGAACGCTTGGTGGCTGCCTGCGGTCTATGACGTCCCGTGGGCCGACACGGCGCCCCGACCGCTCGGCCTGCCGCTGGCTCATCCGGTGTTGTGGCTTGGGCTGGTCGCGGCGCTGTCGGCTGCAGCGGGGATCGCCGCTCGACGGCCGGGTGCCCTGCGGGTGGTGGTCGCGGGTCCCGCCATGATCGCCGTGACCGCTGTCGGTATGGCGCTCGCCCTGCTGGTTGGCTCGTTTGTCGCGGCGCCCATCCGCCGTCCGGCCGGTTCACTGGCCCTGATGAACACGCACTGGATCGGCGGCAGCCGGTCGTGCGGGTTGGCCGATGACATCGAAGTGTTGCCCGACGGCGCGATCCTGGACACCGCGCCCGACCCCGGCGGCGCGATCGCCGGATTCACCGCCCACGGCGGCTTCGTGCCCGGCGCCCCGCCGCCCGACCCCCCGGGGCGAGGCACGTCGACTTTCCTGTGGGGTAGCCGCGCGGCCGGTGTCGCAGCCACGGCAGCCATGACCAGCCCCTGGTTCGTGTTGCCGGTGCTCTCGCCCGACGCCGGCATCGCGGTGTCGGTCTCGGGGCGCACCAACGGCGGCAACGCGCTCGCCTTCGAATTCGGCCGCAGCCAGGGGGCGGAGGTCAGTGTGCTCAGCGACCGCGCCCCGAACGACCGGCCGGCCGCCGGCGAGGATCCCGACCATCCACTGTGGCGCACGATCGGTGTCGATGCCGCCGAGGTGCCCCGCGGCGCTGACCGGGTACGGATCCGGGCGGTCGACGCCCGCACCGACGCCTTCGGTTGGCTGGCGTTCACCGGACCGCGGCTGCGTTCGATCGTGCCCTTGAACCGGTTTCTTGCCGGCCACGGACCGGTTCTGCTCAGCTGGCCGCAGTCGTTCGTGTTTCCGTGCGTGCGCGACATCGCCACGATCTCTGGCGGCGTCGCCCAGACACCCGTCGTGGTGATCGAGTCACCACGACCCTGGCTCACCGAGGACAGAGACCCCGACGTCGGGGGCACCTTCACCGAGCTCGCCCAGTTCGGGAACCTCTACGAGATCCCCAGCCGTCTGGTCGGGCACCCAGAGGTCGACTGGGGAACGGTGAAGGTTTCAGGGGACACAGCCAGCCGCGACGCCTACCAACGCACCGTCACCGAGGTGATCGTCCCCGGCAGCGGAGGTGTCGCGCATCAACGACCCGAACGCTGAGCGCGCAGACTGCCGCCCGCGCGCGATACCGACCGTTGCTGACGGAATCCTCACATGCCCGGCGCTCGCCAGGCAACCAACGCCACCCGGACATAACAATGACCGTGCGCGTCAGGCACCGCGATTGGGTGCAGACGCATCCCGAGCCGACGACCGATCGGCGACTCAACACCACGGGCGTGCCACGCCCTCTACTCGTACCTGGAGGGTGGATGCTGGGACCGCAGTACGAGCGCGCGCTTCTGGGGGAGCGCTGCTGGCTTCGCCACGACGACGGTGAACGCGTAGAGCTGCCGGTGGATCTCTGGCTCGGCCATCACGGCGCGGACCACTCCTTCGACGAAACGGTGGTGTCTTTGTGCACGGGTCCGACGATCGACCTCGGCTGCGGACCTGGACGTCTGGTCGCACAACTGATTCGACGCGGGCTACCCGCACTGGGAATCGATCAATCCGCGACCGCCGTGCGGATCGCCAACCAGCGTGGCGCGCCTGCCCTGCGCGGCGACGTGTTCAGTGCGTTGCCCGGCGAGGGTGGTTGGGGCACCGTGCTACTTGTCGATGGCAACATCGGCCTCGCTGGCGATCCCGTGCGGGTGTTGGCCCGCGCCGCGCGGTTGCTCGCTCCCGGCGGGCAATGCCTTGTCGAGTTCGACCCGGCGACATCGGGTGTCAAGCAGCGACGGGTTCGCCTGGAATCCGACAGCGGGATGGGTCGCTGGTTTGACTGGGCCTCGGTCGGCCTCGACAGCGCCTCGGAGCTGACCGAGCGAGCGGGCCTGACCTTGACCCATACCCACCGCGTGGGCGCACGATGGGTGGCGCAGGTGTCCAAGCCGCGATGATCGGCCCACAACCCGCGACGGACGAAAGACCGGCGCGGGCGGACATCGCGGGTTCTCACGATATGGTTGCTATCGGCCGCCCGATGAGTCATCGAGACTTCGTGTTGAGCACAAGCAGTGTGTTCGCGGTGGCGTCTCGGCATGCGCGGCCGGCGAAGTTGGCATCGGCGCGGTTGGCCGGGGCCCGGGTCAGTTGCGGTGGTGGCGGTGGTAGTGCCGGGCCACTCGTGTCCTGTTGGCGCAGATGTTCTGGGTGCAGAACTTGCGGCGGGGGTCGGAGGCGACGAAGAGCATGCTGCAGGTCGGGTTCTCACATCTGCGCAGGCGATTGTGCGCAGGCCCGACCAGCAGATCGATAAGGCTCTCGGCGACGGCAGCTAGCGCGAGTTCGTACAACCGGTCGGCCGGTGGATGGCGAGTGGTCAGGGCGGCCCACCCGGCTGGGGTCTGCACCAGCTGCCGGGTGCAGGCCACGCTTGATGCGATGTCGTTGACGCGATTGACGACCGCTGCGCTGGGACTGATCCCGGCGATGTGTGCGTCGAGTATCTCGCGAACTGCTTGACGCAGCTCAATGGTGAGCGCAAGTGACGGAGCCGGCGTCCCGTCGGGTAGTCGATCCTGCTGCAGGCCCCACCAGAACCGACACGCCGCCTCGTCGGCAAGCAGATCGACGACTGGATCCCGACTGGTGATGATCGTGTCGGCCAAGTCCACAGCCAAGGGCTCTCCCGCCACGACGAATCCCGCCGCCTGCGCCCTTTGGAGCCGTGACCCGGTATTCATTTAACTAATGCTATCAAGATGTTGACAACGTTAGGCAGCGCGAGTACAAAATCTAACGGTAAACATTGCTGTCAAACGTTAGTTGACGAAAGGAACTCGGATGAACTCGTTGGACCTGCTGCAACAGGCCGATAAGCGCCTGGTCGACCTGGTCTCCACTCTGAGCGTGTCGAATCTGGACGCCCCCAGTCCGTGCTCAGGGTGGAGCGTGCGGTCGCTGCTCAGCCACACTGTCGCCACGATCGACGCCTTTGCGGCGGCCCTCGACGGACAGGGCGGCCCGACCGAGCAGGAACTTTTCAGCGGGGCCGACATCCTCGGTTCAGCGCCGCTCACGGTCGTCGAGAAGTCCGTCGACCGCTCACAGCAAGCGTGGACCACCATCACCGACTGGGAGCGTCCCATCCTGACCGTCATCGGGGAGATGCCGGCCCGCCAGGCCATCGGCATCATCACCTACTCGACGCTGATCCACAGCTGGGACCTGGCGGTGGCCATCGGCAAGCCGATCCACTTCGACGAGGCCGAGGCCACCCTGGCCGAAGCGGTCGGATCGCAGCTCGTCCCGGCGCTGCGACCTCAAGATCTCTTCGGTCCGGAGGTCGCGGCCGGCGCGGACGCGACCCCCACCCAGCGAGTCGTCGCCTTCGCCGGTCGTAACCCCCTGTGACCCTGCAGATGACGAACGAAAACCGGCCCGCCGCTGTGGGATTCCACAGCGGCGAGCTGGCCGTCCAGACACGCGCCGGAGTGCGCACGCGTGCCGAGCGGCTGGCCCCGATGGCGGCCCGCGGCCAGCTCCGCACCGCCACAGCTGACTTCGTGGCGGCGGCGCAGCTGGCGGTCCTGACCGCACGCGACGCCGCAGGCCGACTGTGGACCTCACCGCTGCTGGGACAACCCGGCTTCCTCCGGGCGGCGACACCGACCACACTGCACATCGAGGACCCCTTTCTCGACGCCGACCCGCTCCACGACCTACCGGCCCGCCAGCCCGCGGGGCTTATCGTGATCGACTTCGCCACCCGCCGCCGAGTGCGCATCAACGGCGTTCTCGCCCAGGCTGATTCCGGCGGTCTGACAATCGATGTCGACCAGGCATACGGCAACTGCCCGAAATTCATCCGGAACCGCCACCTGCGCCTCCCCGCCAACGCTTCCGGCCCAGACCGCACACCGGTTTTCACCGGCGAACTTCTGCGACCGGAGGACGGTCGGCTGATCGAACACGCCGACACATTCTTCCTGGGCACCAGCCATCCGACGTCAGGCAACGACGCCTCCCATCGAGGCGGGCCGACCGGCTTCGTCCACATCGAGCACGATCGCCTCTGGTGGCCGGACTACCCGGGCAACAACCTGTTCAACAGCCTGGGCAATGTGACGGTCGACCCGACCACAGCCTTGCTCTTCATCGACTTCCCCACGGGGACAACGCTGCAACTAACCGGCACAGCCACGTTAGTGTGGGAGGACGAAAGGCCGCGCGACGAAAGTCAAACCGGACGACGAGTCACCTTCACACCCCAGCGCGTCGTCGTGACCGGCATCGCGGCGTTGCGTGCCGAGCACTGACGACAGTGCACGGCATCCGTTCCAATCCGTTACCTGAGGGACACCCGACGAACGCTCAGTACCGGCTGCGTTGTGGGACCCGTCCGGGCCCGAATTGCACGAACTGGACTCTGCGTCGTCCTGACGCGCCCAAAAGTTGCACTATCCGCGAGCTGATTCCCCAGCCGACAGTGTGCACGTTCCCAAATCCGCTAGGTCACGTTTCCCAACCCTCGAGCCCACCGCCACAGACCAGGCCTCAACCAATTTTCGTCAGCGCCACGGACATCCCGATATCGCTACCGGTTCGCCACCGCCCAGGGGAGGTCTGCGCTCAGCGCGAGTTTTATTGCTCGCGATGATCAAGCCGGGCGGCGACGGCCGTGTCGACGCGATCCAGCACCGTCTCGGCTTCGTTACGCAGATGGGCTGGGCCGGACGTCCTTTACGAGGAGCATCAGTGTTAGGTCGTCGACAGGAGAAGGCTCAAAACCGTAGCGCAAGTAGAAGCGCCGGGCGGTGTCGTTGTTTGCGTGGACCAGCAGCAGCCGAACCCCCGTCAGCTCCGCGACCTCAAGTGACTTGAGGATGAAATGTTTGAGAAGTGCTGCAGCGAGACCACGCCCTTGATGGTTCGCGTCGACGGCCAGCCGGCCGAGCAGGACCGCAGGTAACGGGTCCGGCTGATTGCGAGCAGCGCGTTTCGTCGCCCGGCTGCGCATGAGCACCGCCGTGCTGGAGGCATAGAAGGCCACCACCCGTCGCCCGTCCAGCACCACCCAGGTGCGGCTGCCTCCTTCGCGCTGATTGTGCAGAGCCTTCGTCCGCAGCCACTCGTTGAGCACGTCGTTGCCGCAGTCGAAGTCGTCGACGATGTGATCGGCACCGAAGAGGACGGGCCCCTCGTAGCTCACCGTTCCAAAATCGACGGATTCGCCAGCAGGCGCGCCAACTCGGGCTTGGGGCTTGGCGGACGGTCGAGCAGCGCCTGAAGATCGGTCCAGGCGGCGTCATCGAGGACGAACACTCTCCGATCAGCGAGGTCGGCCTCGGCGGCCTGAACGGCGTGACGCACCACATAGTCGTTGAGCGACTCGCCCGTGACGTCGAGCACACGTCGCACCACCGCATCTTGCGCCGCGGTCACGCGCAGGTGCCAGCGACCACTCTTCGTCTCCACACCAGAAGTGTACGCCGAATTGGTGTACATACCGTCGGCAAGCGCGGAACGATGCAGTTCGGCGCGCGGCGGCGTTCCCAAATCCGCGGCAGCGCGTTCTCGGCCATCGGACGTCACCATAAGAGACCAGGCCTCAACCAATTTTCGTCAGGTCCCGTTCGTGCGGTGGTATGTCGGCGACACTGACGAGCTGCCCAATCGTGTAACCAACGTGATGGAACACCACATCTAAACGTCTCGGCTGAGTCCATCGCCGCGTTGGGCGGCGTTCCACATGCGGGTGTGTAGTTCGTGGGCGGTGGTGTTGCGCTGCTGGGCTTTTCGGTGGCGTTGCAGGGCGTTGGTGATGGCGGGGGTGTGGTGGTCGGGGTGTAGGCCGGCGGCTTGCGTGAGGGCGGCGTCGGTGTCTGGGCTGGCCTGGTAGTGGTTGATGCGGCCGGTGGACGCGGTGAGCACTGGCGACCAACGGAGTTCGGTGTGCAGCAGTTTGAGCAGTGGCGCTGCCGGTGGTGGTGGCCAGGTGGCGGTGTTGGTGTCGAGCAGGATGATCCGGGCGTGGGCGGTAGCGGCGTTTTCGGTGAGATCCGCGATGGTCTCGGGGGTGAGGTGTTCGGCGCGGTCGATGATGACGATGGTGCCGGGCGCGCTGTCGGTGAGGTCGATGGTGGCGGCGTCGATGACGGTGGGGTTGATCGGGGACAGGTCGGGGTTGTCACAGATGGTGGGGGGTGCGGCCCAGATCAGCGGGCGCTGCGCGGCGTGGGCGGCGCGGGCGAGATGGTTCATCATCGGTAGCAGTGCGGCGCGGTCGGTGGCGTGGGCGGCGGTGAGCACGAACGGAATGTCGGTGAGTCGGTGTAGGCGGTGGGTGTCGATGTCGGGGTGCTCGGGGATGGGCAGCCGGTCTTGGAAGGCGTGTTGGCCGGCGGCGTCGAGCACCCGCAGTTCGGTGTCGATGCGAGGCAGTAGGTCGGTGATGTGGTCGGCGGTGCTGCGCTGAGCGTGGGCGAATGCCTGCGCGGCGGCGAGTTCGGTGCGGTGCAACTGTTCGCGTAGCGCCGCGCGGTCGGCGCGGTGGCGGGCGAGCAGTGTGTCGTCGTCGGCGCGGCACCGGCGCAGCAGGGCGTCGGCGTCGGCGTGGGTGACGATGTGTTCGCTGCCTCCGGCTGCGGCGGCGCGGGCAGCGGTGGCTTCTTGGAATGCCGGGTGGAACTGCTCGGCGGGGCTGCGGGTGGGTAGCTGGTAGCTGGTGAGGAAGTTCAGGTTCTGGGTGGCCGAGGCGATATCGAGCGGGTCGGCAGCCGGGTCGGCGCGCAATATATCGAGTTCGGTGCGGGCGTGGTTGATGAGTTCGAGGGCTTCGGTGTAGGTGGTCTCGGCCTCGTGCCACTGCGCAAGAACGGTTTCGACGCGGGCCAGGAAGGGTCGATCGGCGTCGGCGGCGTCGCGCATGCGCCGCAGTTCATCGGTGGCGGCGAGCACGTGCGGTCCAGCGCCGGCGGACACTTGTGCAGCGAGTGCACGTAGCTCGGCGTCGGCGGCGGCGTAGCGGGCACGCAACGCGTGCACGTCGGCGCGGTGGGCGGCCAGCGCGGCAGCCGGGGTGGGACGGCTGGTGCTCAGGCTGTCGAAATCCAGGTGCGATTCGGCGTCAAGGACGTCGTGGGCGTACTCGGGTGGGGGCAGTTGTTCGTCGGGTTCGGTGGGCTCGGTGAGGTCGTATTCATCTAGTCCGAGCGCGGCGGCGAGGTTGTTGGGGTCAGCCAACACATCCTCGTGAGAGTGCTGGCGCCAGGCTGGTGCGTTCGCGATATCGGGGTGCAGGTGGGCGAGTTCTTCGTGTTCTTCCGGGGTCAGCGGTGCGTGCTCGGGAAGGGGGATGTCGTGGTCGTAGGGGTCGTCGGTGGTGAACACCTCGATCGAGTAGGTGAGCAGGCGGGCGTACTCGTCGGCGCGTAGGTGATGGGTCAGGTGGGCGTCGGCGTCATAGAGGTGTTCGGCGGCCACGTGCAGCAGATCCAACGGTGTCCACTGGTCGGGATCGGCGTTGCTGATCGCGGAGACCAACGCGGGGAATGCGGGGTCGGCGGCGATCGTTTCGGCCAGTTCGGTGCCGAACACGGTGTGCAGATCGGGCAGCCAGTCCGGGCGCAACCCACCGTTGGCGGTTTCCAGTGCGGCCGGGGACAGGGTGCCGCACAGCCGCCACCACAGGGCGGCGGCGGGTAGTTCGTCGGGCAGCGGTCGGTCGGCCGCGGACTTGCGTACGAGCTGGGTGATGTTGACTCCGGTGCGCGCGGCCGCCGACAGGTGATGCGCCAGCTGTGGCCAGTAGGGGTCGCGGCGGATGTGCGGGTTGATGGAGTCGATCAGGTCGTCGTAGCGGTTGGTGGTGGCGTCGGTGCCGATCAGTTCGGCTGCGCGTTGTTCGAGTCCGCGTTGGGCGGCGCGGGTGCGGGCGGGGTATTGCTCGGGCCCGGCGATGCGGGTGTCGTTGTCATCGACGGCGGTCGCGGCGCGATACACGGCCAGCTCGGCGGCCAGCTCTGCGTTGGTGTCGATCAGGGGGCGTGCCCATCGCGGCGCGGTCGCCGGGCTCCATCCGCGTGCGGTGTCGGCTACCTCGGCGGCCAGTTCGGTGACCCGCTGCGCCCGGGCCGCCAGATAGGTGCTCCACTGAGGGTCAGCGGCGAGGCGTTCGGGGATGGCAGGCAGCCAGGACAGCGGACCGGCACCACCGGAGTGCGCTCCGGTCGGGTCCAGGCGCCAATCGATGACCGCGGCCGGGTCGGCGGCGTTGTCGAATCCGCCGGCAGCGACCACTTTGTCGAGCCGTTTGAGCGGGTGAATTCCGGCGGCGGCGATCAACGCGAGGTGCTGGCGCAGCACCGGCCAGGCCGTGGCCGAGGTGAGTCCGGGCACCAACTTTTCGGCGTGGGAATCCAACTCGGCGTGCTGGGCTGGGCCCAGGCGTGACTCGGCCGCGGCACCGACCGCATGGGCGTACATGGCTGTCGCAGCGGCCAGGCGGGCGGCTGGATCGGTGGCGGCGCGGGCCGCGCTGGTGGCCGACACTTGCGCGGCGTCGCGGCCCAGCGCACGGGTCAAGACGTCCACAGCGGTGTCGGGGTGGGTCGCTTTCGGGGACAGCACGCGGTGTGGGTCGTGTTCGGCGGTGGAGAAGTAGATGTGGTTGCCGTACACCCCTCGGGTGAGTGCGGTGTACACCTGCTGGCGGGTCAACTGGTCAGAGCCCACGGTGTGACACCGGTACCGGGCGGTGGCTCCCTGGGTGGCGTCAATGGTGCGGGCGTAGCCCAGGGTGACGTGGGCACGGACGTACTCGGCCGGCAGGCGCAGGTGCGCCCCAGACTCCAGATGCTTAACGGTGATCGAGCCTTCCGGGTCGACCTCGGTGACTTCCCACCGGTAGCCGTTGCGCACGAAATCAGTCGCACCCAACGCGAGGGTGCGGTCATTTTCCTTGGTGAACACGAGGTCACCGACGCTGGCGCGCGCACCGGCCATCAACACCGCTTCGATGCCGGGGGCGCGGGCTCCGAGTTCGGTGAGCCGGTGCAGTCGGGCGCGGTCGTTGAGTTCGGACACCAGATCGTGGGTGGGCGCCAACAGCAGCGAGTGCTCGCCGGCGGCGATATCGGATTGCCAAGCCTCGAACGCCATGTCGGACGCGGCGGCTTGAGTGCCGACGTGCACGCGCTGCTCATCGAGATAGAACGCGATCCCCGACGGGTCACCGTCGCGCAACGCCAGACCGGCTTGGGCTTCGGCGGCTGAGGCGAACCGCATCACTTGGGACAACGTGATCGCACCGTGGCGGTGGGCCAGGTCGCGCAGCACACCGCCGGCGCTGATCGAGGACAGCTGCTTGTCGTCACCGACGAGGCGCACGCTGGCGCCGCGGGCCAACGCGACCGCGATCATCGAGGCCAACGCCAACGTGCCGGCCTTACCGGCCTCGTCCACGATGATCAACGTGTTTTCATCGATCGCGTCGTACCACTGCCGCGCCGGATCACCGGGGGAGATGTCGGGATTGTCGGTGAGCCAGTTGAACTTATCGAGAGTGTCACCGACTTCGACTTCGATTTCCTCGCGCAGCAGCTGCGCCGCACTCGCACTCGGGGACAACCCGATGACGGTGCCCCCGGCACCTTCCCAGGACCGCGCGAGCGCGGCCATGGCGGTGGTCTTACCCGACCCGGCCGGGGCCAGCGCGAGCATGACCCGCTGCCCGCGACAGGCCATCTCGCGGACCAGTTGGGCTTGGCCGGCGTTGAGTTCACGCCGATGCGCGGCCTGGGCCAGTAGTTCGATCTCGACGTCGGCGGCGGGCACGGTGCGCCCATCGCGCAGCTCGGCGGCGGCCAGGATGGAGCGTTCGGCGGCCAGGATTTCGTGGCTGGTGTAGGTCTGCGATCCGACTTGGCGGTACACGCTGGAGCCGTCGCGGCGGCGCAGCCGGGCGGGCTCACCGAGGTCAGTATCAGGACTGCACGCGTGGCGGATGCTCAACGGTTCGGCCAAGGCGGCGTCGGTGATGAGTTCGGCGATGCCGTCGATTCCGGCGTGCCCGGTGACCCGCACCACCCGCAACGCTTCGGCCAACACATGGGTGCGGTTCCAGGTGGCCCGCGCCGCGGAGACGGTGGCGATCACCTGGGCTGCGCGCGCTTTGATCCAACTGTCGGTGACCTCGGCCGGTGTCGTGGTGCGCCCGGCCAAGGACCGGGCGATCATCGCGTTGACCGCCTCGTCGCTGCCCAACAGACCGACCGCTTGAGCACGCCACTCTTGGCGTTGTTCGGCCAGTGAGCGTGGTTCGTGCTTGGCGTCGCGGGTGGCCAAGGTGGCCTGCTGGAACATCGCGATCGACTCCGGGGTGGTCGGCTCGCGGCCGTGAGCGGCCTGAAACTTCTTGGCCAACACCGCATACTCGGCGTCGATCGCCGCCCGGCGCGAGGACCACAGTTCGTTGAGTTCGCGGCTCACCCCGACCACTTCGCGGACCTCGCGCTTGCCTTCGCGGGCATCACCGCGAGCGGCGAACCGCATCCCCAACACCTGACCCAGGTAGGCCTCCAGTCGCGAGTTGTACAACTCCGAGGCCGCGACGGTGGAGGCATACAACGGCCGACCATCGAGGGCATACCAGCGGGCGATGCCGTCGGTGCCGCGGGCGCGGACCTTGTTGGAGATCGCGACGTGGGTGTGCAGGCCGGGGTCCGACGCCCGGGTGTCGCGGTGCAAAAACTCCGCGGTGATGAACCCTTCGGTGTCGACCTGGGCCACGCCCTGGGCGCCGATGCGGGTGTAGGCGGCCTGGTCTTGCAGGAAATCCAACGCGTCTTGGACGGCCTTGCTGTGGCATTCCTCGATCTGTTTGGCGATCGGCTCCGGGCACAGCGCATAGAGCGCGGACACGCTTTTGACCGGAGTGAAGGTCATGTCGTAGCCGGCGACCGAGGTGGTTTGGTCGCGGGTGCCGCGGGCGATGAACCCGGTCAGTTCCCGCTCATCCAAGGGGGCGCGGCGGTGCTGTTCTTCGAACATCTCGGTCGCGATGTCGGTGCGCATCTGCGCTCGCACCGACTCATCAATCGCGGCGTTCCAGTGCGCACCGATGGACAAGTTATGGTCCCGGTAGGCCAGCGCCAGGCGCTGCTGCAACTCGGTTTCCCCGGCATTGACCCGAAACGGCCGCCCCAGCGAAGTCGCGGTCAGCGCCGAGTTCTTGCGCGCCCCTTGAGCAATGAGCTGCTTGGTCAACGCTGAGGCGTTCGGGTGCACGCCCAGCCCGAACAACGCCTTCATCTGATCCTCGGTGACCTCCGAGCCCTCGGCCACCGACCACAGCCGGTCCCCGGCGTCGGTGCGCGTCCAGTTCTCCGAACCCGCCGACAATCCGGCCAGCCCGCGCCCACCCCAGCGGCCCGGGGTCTCACCCTTCGAGGAGTAGTAGTCGCCCAACGATTCCGGGCCATGAGTGCGGTCATGGGCAGCCACCTGCCGCACCAGGTACAAGTACCCGGAGCCAGCCGTGAGCTTGTGGATGCCCGCGTTCACCTGCCCAGCGCACCGATTTCTCACGACGAAACCAAGGCCGCTTTCCGCCAGCCCCCGAACGGACCGTTACCCAACCGTGACCTAAGTGCAAGAGGTGTGTGGGACCAAACCAGGCTGGAAAGCAACGATGCAGGTCAACGAGGGTGAGACGGTGGTGAGGGTGAAATGGCGAGTGAGTAGGGCGGTTGTGCGGGAAGCAAGCGTGATTGCGTCGTAAGTGATGGCTAGCATCCGGAAACATGGCAAACGCAACGACAAAACACGCAGTGAAACAACGGGTTCTGGAGGCGCGGCGCGCCGAAAAAGCCGCGCGCGAGGCGCGGGAGGCAGCCATCGTGGATGGCCTGTCGGAGTTTCTCGCCGAAGTGGATCGCGCGGCAGCGGTCGGGACAAAGCTCGAAGATCAGGTGGCGGCAGCGCGCGCGAAAGCGCTTGAGCGCGTCGAGCGGATTGAGCAGGAGACCGAGGAACGGATTGCAAAACTGACCGAGGCGGCGCGTGAGGAGACCGCACGATGCGAGCGTGCTGCCGGTGAGGCGGTGATGCGGCTGCGCGAGCAGGGCGAGACAGTAACGGCCATCGCGAGTCAGACTGGGCAGAGCCAAAATCGGGTGCGGGAGCTGGGCAAGCTGGCCACGACCGCCCAGGGCGCTACGGAGGTGGTCCCGATGGGCAGCGCAGATACCTGTGGCGCGAGCGAGGATGCCGAGTCTGCCGGTGTGAACGCTGAGGAGCCTGACGTGGTGCCCGGCGGTGGCGCGGTGGCGGCCAGCGACGGCGCAGGTGATGGGGTGGGCGCCGAAGAGCCGGCGGTCGACACAGCCACGAGCCTCAGCGCGTAGCGAGGCTCGTGGTGGGCGCGCTGGCGCGCGAGCTGTCAGTCGATCCGGACCGCGATATCGCTGAGGTGGCAAGGTTCTTCAGCCGAGTGGTCGCGGGTCCAGGTCGGCAGGACTGTTGGCTGTGGACCGGGGCCATCGGTGACGACGCTTACGGCCGGTTCGCGATTCGACGCGAGGGCAGGCTGCGGATGGTGCGGACACCGCGGTATGCCCTCGCGGTGGCCGCAGGCGGTCGAGCGCTCGACGGGCATCTGCGGGCGCTGCACGAGTGCGATGTGCCGATGTGCGTCCGGGTGATCACGGCCGAAGAGTTGCGCAGCGGTGTCCGACCTCATGTCGTTGCAGGGACGCAACAGGAGAACATGGAGAGAATGGCGAGGGCGCGGCGCGGTGGAGGGACACCAGCAGTGATTGCGCGGCGCGCCGGGGTCAAGGCGCGACGTGAGCAGGCGCTGGCGCTACGCGCGGCCGTGCGCTCTGGGTGGGATGGCGCGGCGGTGGAAGCCGCGCTGCTCGGCGAGCAGCCCCGATTGTGGTGAGGATTGGTTAGCTCTCGTTGAGTAGCCCCCGGTATAACCGCGGCGGGGCGACGCTCGCAGGGCGAGCTCTGGCTCCTATCGGGCGTGCGGCGAGTTCCTTCGCGATCTCGCCGCACGTCGCGTTAAGCCTGCACCCGCGTTACGTATTCGATCTCGATGACGCGGCTGCCGATTCTGAGGACATCATCACCCGACCCTGGTGACAACTCACCCGTGACGACTTCGCCATGGGAAAGCGTCACCTGAACCGGACCATACGGCCCATCGTCGGTGATGTCGGCGACCAGAGTTCGAACAAGGATGCTGAACGTTCCTACCCATCCCGCGCCGGATGACGCGAGGTCGAGATCGTAGGCGTCGGCGGTGGCGCGGTCGGAGGTCTTCATCGGTGTGGCACCTTTCGGTATGGGCGGTGGGGGTAGGCCCCGGCGAGTAGGGGATGCACGCCGGGGCCTACCGGCTTAGGTGGTGACGGTGGCGGGCTCGCCGGTGAGGGTTTCCACCACGAGTCCGACGAGATCGCGGGCGGCCGGTGGGGTGACGGCGTTGCCGGCCAGGCGGACTTGCTCGCGGCGGGTGCCGAGCATGCGGTAGTCGGTGGGAAAGTCCATTGCGGCGGTGATTTCGCGGGGCTCTAGCATCCGGAAGAACACGTCGTTGATATCGATGTGTTGCGGTGGCGCGGGGGCGGGTCCGCTGGTGATCAGACTGTGGTGCTCGACGGTGGTGACGGTGGGCAGTGCCTCGTCGGCAGGGATGCTGCCGCCTTTGCCGTAGTAGCTCGTGATCAGCGGTCGCGGCTCGGTGGGGTTCCAGCGGCCGTGGAACACGTCGCCTCGTGTGACGGGGGTGTAGACCAGGCCGTGGTGGTTTCCGGATGCGGTGACCGTCGATAGCGCTTCGGTGGTGCTGCGGGCATCGCTGGAGCCGCCGCGTAGTTCGGCGATGAAGGGTGCGAAGGCGATGCCGTCATTCTCGCGAGTGGTGCGGGTGGCTATGGGTTGGTCGGCGGCGACGGCCTCGGTGCGCCACGTGCCTCCGGTGGGGACCAGCAGCGCGGTCTCGCTGCGCGTGGTCATGGTTCGTGTCGGCTGGTCCACCGGGGCGGCGTTCTTGCCGTCGCGTCCTTCGACGGGCACCAGCATGGGCTGCCAGTAGCGCTGGATTCCGGCGGCGATGCGGGCCATGGTCTTGGCGGCCAGTGGGCGGCTGCGATCACTGATACGAGTGCCGGTCAGCGACCAGTCGATGATGTCGGCGGCCGGGCGGTAGGTCGGCTCGATCACCTGGTTGCGGCACGAGACGTTGGGGCAGCGGTAGACGTACTGGGCGCGGTACTTACCCCACGGTGCGCGGTCGGTGCGCTTGAAGCTCTGCACGGCGCGCACCGGCCCGCAGTCGGGGCACACCGCGTAGGGGGACACGACACGCTTGACGTCGGGCCGGGGGTCGCCCACGCGGGTGAAGATCGCGTAGAACCGGTCGCGTGACTGGGGGGCACCTCGGCCGTAGAGCTGGGCGTGCATGGAGTTGAGGTAGACGAACTGGGCGGTGTACCCGATGGATTCCATTGCCATGCGCCACGCCTGGAACGGTGGCCAGAACACGACGTCGACCACGTTCTCCACGATGACTGCGCGGTACATGTGGTACTCGGAGAACCGCACGACATCCCACATGGTGGCTCGGCTCCGTTCGGCCGCAGCCTCGGGGAGGATCTCGCCGAACAGATCGGGTTGGGCGTCTTGTCGTTTGCGGCCCTGGGCGATGCTGTGTTTGGTGCAGCTCGGGCTTGCCCAGAGCAGGTCGGTGGTGGGAAACAGGCGCGGGTCGATCTGGGAGAGGTCGGCCTGAATGTGGTCGGTGTTCGGGTGGTTGGCGCTGTGGGTTTCGATGGCCCGATCCCAGTGGTTACTGGCGACGGTGGCGACGACGTTGTTGATCATCACAGCGCCAGCGGTGGAGCCTCCGGCGCCGCAGTACAGGTCGCAGATCGTCAGCATGGGGTGGTCCTCTCAACAATGGATGATGGCTATAGCCTACCACATAAAGGGTGGCTATAGCCATCCATATGCGTGGGTTCTTGGAGTGCCCCGTGGCGGCGGCGTCTCACATGGCGGGGCGGTCAGATCAACTGGTCGAACAGGTCGAGCTGGGCACCGGCGTCAAGGTCGAGAACTCGACGTAGGAGGGCATGGGTCTTGTCGCGCATCTCATTGGCGCGGCGGTAGTGCTCGCGGTGTTCTTCATCTGAGGGGTGGTAGCGCGTGCAGGGTCCGCTGTGGGCGTTGCGCGCCTCGTAGGCGTAGGGGCACCGGCACCACTGCCATGTGCGGTCCTGCTCTGCCCGAGTGGCGGTGAGCAGGTCGGCAATCTCGCCGCGCAGTGCAGACGGTAGGGCCTGGCCGCGGCGTTGGATCTGGGTGGCGGTGACGGTGGCGCGCGTGGGGCCGGCACCGGGGCGCGGGCTGACGAACTTCGATCCGACGGTCCAGTAGCTGGTCATCCAGTCGGGCGCACCGTGGGGCGCGGTCGGACCGGACGCGCCACCTGCACGGGCCAGCAGGGATCGCAGAGCGCGTTCCTCGAGGAACGCGTCAAGGAGCGCGGTTCCCGAAGACCGGCCGACGAAAGCCAGGAGGTGGCGTTGCTCGGATGTCAGAGTGGAGTGCACGCCTACGCCGCCTGCTCACTGATGGTCTTGAAGCCGGGACTCGCGGAGCTGCGAACCACCGGCTCGTGGGCGCTCATGCGCACAGTCCCGTTGCATCTGGTGCGAATTCCGCTTCATCGCAGACGGCCTTGATGCGGTCGGGCCGGAAGCCGCTCCAGTGGTCGTCGCCGGCCATCACGACGGGGGCTTGCAGGTAGCCCAGGGCCATCACGTAGTCGCGCGCCTGGCCATCGGCGCTGATGTCGACCTTCACGTAGGTGATGCCTGCTTTGTCGAGCGCCTTGAACGTCGCGTTGCACTGCACGCAGTTGGGCTTGGTGTACACGGTGATGGTGGGCATTGCGCCTGCCTTTCTAAGTGGATGGCCATAGCCTACCATCGCGGGGAGGCAGTGTCAACCTGATTATGGCTCTGAACTGCTGGTTTCTGTGCATCTAAGGGTGTGGCGGGCTCGGCGTGAGCAGGGGTGCGGTGTCCGTGACCTTCTTCTTATCCAGGCGTAGTTCTGCTGAGGGGTACGCAGGCCGGGACCCCGGTGGATTGTGGGCAAGTGGTGGGTGCGCCAGAGTGCATGACCGCAGCCGCGTCGGCGGTTGGGTGAGGCGGGCCAGGCTCATGCGTAGTCGAGACCGCCCCCTGGCGGGGTGGGTGCAAGAGGGTGAGTCCACGCCAACGGGTAGTCGACAAAGGTCGACTCGGCGCGAAAGGGACGACCCGTGACTCCTGGCTTTCACGCCGCATGTGCTGCGGTGAGTTCGGCTGCGATGTCGCGCGGTCACGCTTGCTACCGTTTCGGGATGGCCGATTCGACAGCGGAGGTGTTCTCAGCGGCCAAGTTCACCCTTCGGGCTGCACAGACCGGTGTGACGTGGAAGGAGTTGGCGTCCCGGCTTGAGGTTCATCGGACGACATTAGGTGCCGTTCGTAGCGGACGCAGTGCACCGTCCACGGAGTTGTTGGTGAAGATGGTTGAGGTCCTTGGGGGGACACCGGAAGACTATCTCGATCTCCCCGAACGTCCGTCATGGACCTTGAAGCTGTTTCGGATGGTGGCCGGCTATACGCAGCACGCGGTCTCGGAAGCTCTTGGAGTGGCTCCGGCTGCGGTGTCGGGTTGGGAAACGGGCCGCTATAAGCCTCCACGTTCGGTCGTGCCGAAGCTTGCGAAGATGTACAGGGCGTCAGAGGCGGAACTGGAGGCGGCAGTGAGCCGCCACGGCGAGGTTGCCCCGACAGAAGCCTTGGTGTTGTGCGCCGAATCTGTGGTGCGGTTCGCCGAAGTCGCCTTGGAGGCGGTCGCGGCTATGCCCGCGGCATCCCGGCGCGCTAGGAGCGCACTGGTTCGTGAACAGTTGGAAGTCTCGATGGAGTCCCTCTCGTCAGCGGTTCGCGAGCTTCCGGACGAGTCCAAGCGGGCCCGCCTCGTTGGCGTGGTGCGACGACTGGCCGAACTACACGCGTCCGCGGAACCGTAGCGACGTGTAACCAATACACTTGATACACTCCGCTGGTCAGACGCCAGCAAGGGGGTGGCCATGTCTGTCGACCTACCCGACCAGGAGGGTGTAGCCAGCCAAACAGCCGGCCGCACCCTCGACCTCGCGGCGGCGGGACTCGCCTTGGCCCGACTCGCGGTTGAGGCCTTCGCCGAAGGGGCATCCGAGGTGTCCAACGCCCAGGCCGAAGCGGTACAGAAGGCTTCCGAGCAGGTCATATCCGCCATTGGCGGCCTACCTGGAATGCCGCCTGGGCAGCGCAATATTGCCGCCGAGATCTCGTGCGAACTGTCCACGCTGGCGACTGATCTGGTGGATGACTCCGACGTAGGGCTGAGCCCGGCCTAGGTTTCGCCGGGCGCGGATGTGAGCGCTTGCCCGATGATGCGTTGCCAACATGTTGAATACACTGCTACCGTCCCCGTCAACAATCACTTTCTGGGCAGGGGACCCGACAATGACCACTCCGATCCCGCTGTTGCGGGCCAAGATCGCCGCAGGCACAGTCGCAGCCGTCACGCTGGCTTCGGTGCTGACCACCGCGCCGGCAACCGCTACCACCACTGACCGAGCCCGCCCAGTCCACGAGGTGGCCATCTCATTGCTGGCGGAAACCAGCAGTGCCGCACCAGTGTTCGGTGTCGCCGACTCGCATCTGTACGACCTCGGTCCTGATGAGCTAGCGGCACGGTTGACCGAGCTGCGCAACTTGGGCGTCACGGATCTGCGGATCGCGGTGCCGTGGGTGTACATGGAGCCCGTCAAGGGCACCTACAACTGGGCGAAGATGGACGCCCTGGTGTCCACGGCAAGCGAGCTGGGTTTCACTCTGACCGGCAGCGTGACGGCGACCCCGACGTGGGCGGGCCTGCCGCTGGCCGGTGCCCCGGATCCGGACACCTACGCCGCGTTCGCCGGAGCGGTCGCCGCCCGGTACGGGTCGCAGATTGCAGCGTACGAGGTGTGGAACGAACCGAACGGCGTAATCTTCTACGCCCCAGTCGATCCCGCGGGATATACCCGGATGCTCAAAGCGGCGTACACCGCGATCAAGACCGCCAACCCGGACGCAATGGTACTCGCAGGATCGCTGGGGGCGACAACCAATGTCGCCGGGATCTCGGTGACCCCGCAGCGATTCCTGGCTGACATGTACGCCGCGGGCGCCGCAGGCTATTTCGATGCTCTGTCGTATCACCCGTATCACTACACACTGCCATTCTCCGCCGGGGCGGGCACAGCCAACACACCGCTGGACCAGGTGCGCAAGCTCTACGAGTTGATGGTCGCCAACGGCGATGGCGACAAGCAGATCTGGGCCACCGAGTACGGCACAGCCACCACACCCGGATGGGGTGTCACCCAGGCCGAGCAGGCCGCGCTGCTGCGCGACTTCCTCACCGCGTGGTCCAAGCTGCCCTATACGGGTCCGGCGTTTGTGTACACCTCTCAAGACGCGCAGACCGGGATTCTCAACCACGAGTACAACTTCGGACTCTTCACCTCCGACGGTAAGCCCAAGCCCGCCGCGCAGGTGCTTGCCGAACTGATCGCGGCCAGCGGTGTCGGTGAACTGCCCGACTACACCGCACCGCGCATGACGGCCGCACGGGACCTGTACTTGCAGCTCGCCTCGGTCGGTTTTGGGCTGGCCAACCAGGCGCTCGTTATTCCCAACGCTGCGATCGCCGTGATCTACAACCTGATGCCAGGTCCGCTGCGGCAGGCGTTCACCGCCGTGGCTAACGCGGTGTCGGCGGTCGTGGCTCAGGTCGCGATCGCGGTGACGCCGGTCATGGAGGCAGCACTCGGGTTGGTGATCCGCGCACTGCCGCAACCCTCAGTGCCCGTCTCAGAGCCCACCGACGATGAAACAGACGAAACGACAACAGGTGTGGCAGAGAATGCCGCCGACCGGGACGGCACGGGCGAGACGGCCGGCGACCCCGGTGGCGAAACCACTGCGGTGCTAGCCGACGATGCAGACGCCCAGCTCATCAACGTGCCCAATGATGACGGCGGCCACGATCTGGTCAGCACGACGAACCCGGACACCGCACAGGAGACGACAGTCGATCCGGTGGACGTCGGGGAATCCCTGACCGCGCCAGTCGCGGAAACCGAACCCATCGCCGACCCGACTGAACCGAGCGAACCCGATACCGCGACAGACAGCGGCGACTCGACAGGCGAGACCGAAACGGTCAGCACCGATGAACCGGTTGACGACACCGACACCACGACCGAGGCTGAGCCCGATACGGGGCACACGTCAGGCGTCGACAACGCCACGCAGGCAGGCAAGCGCACAGACGAAGCCAGCAGCGAAGACGGTGCCGTGCAGTCTGACCGTTCGCCGCGGCGCGGACCGCGCACGGCCACGTCGCCATCACGGCAGCGGGCTTCCACGGACCGGGCCGACCGCGCCGAGCAACGGTCCACCCCACGGGGATCGGGACGTGACAACAGCCGGACCGGAACCGGCAAATGACGACTCCCCACATCCGCCGAAATACGCACTGGGCCAAGCGGTGGGCAGGGGCCACGGTCTGTGCGGCGCTGATCGCGGCGCCCACGGTGGTCATCAGTCCTACACCCGCGCAGGCCGCTGACTCGGTGTTCTACCTCTCGGGCACACGCAACAATCCCGCACCACAGCAGATGATCGATCTGGCCGACATCGGAGCGGCCTTTACCTATTTCGGTGAGCAGGCATTGCAGATCGGCTACGCAGCGGCACTGTTTCCGTTCCAGGGCGCGACCGCGTTGAACGCCTCGGTAGCCGAGGGGTTGGCGAACCTCGTAGCGGCGTTGGAGGCCGCGCCGCCCGGAGATCGGCTGGTGCTGATCGGGGTCTCGCAGGGCGATATTGTGCTGAGCCTGTTGGAGCAGGCGCTGCTCGCGGCGGGCGAGGCCCGCGACGTGCTGTTCGTGCGGATGGCAGGCCCGTCCGGGGACACCGGGGTGATGGGCCGCAACTGGGGCTTCAACCTGCCTGGACTTTCATTCGTCACCCGGCCAGACGAATCCCCGTTCGATCAGATCGTGCTCAACCACGAATACGACGGGCTCGGCCACTGGCCGGTTAATCAGCTCAACGTGCTCGCTGTCCTCAACGCGGTCCTGGGCACCCTCACCTTTCACAATCCCAACAGCTACGCCGTGGATCTCGCCAACTTTCCCTTGGCCGATATCACCACGACCGTGAATTCGCTCGGCGCAACCACCACGACCTACCTGATCCGGGCGACCGGGCTATTGCCGTTGCTGCGGCCGTTGCAGGCGCTCGGTGTAGACGAAGGCCTGCTCAATGATTGGCACCGGAAGTTGAAACCGATCATTGACTCCGCTTACGAGCCCGGTCGTGCCCCCGTCCTGGCGCGGGTGGTGCAATCGATGGTGCGCGTGGTCGTCAACGGCTTGAGCAGGGTGGCCGAAGGCGTGGGAACGGTTTTGCGCCGCATTGAGGCTGCGCACCGGCCCGGTACGGCGACCGCTGTCGATGCGGTGGGGGACGCCGGCGACCAGGCGGCAGCGAGCCGTGCAGACCATGACCCGGGATCGCCATCACGATCGCAGACCGCGCTGGTGTCCTACTCTCAGGAGCCGGGTCTTGATCCAGTACCAGACACTGATCCCGCAGTGTCGCAGTCGAATACGGAAACACTCGGCGAAACCAGCAGTGAGCAGACCTCCTCCTCCAGCGCACCGGCCACACAGGACCCACTGTCAGAACCCGCCACCGCTCCCGCCGATGATCTCGATGCCGACAGCGACGAGCCAGGCACCACGGGCCCACCCGGCCCGCAGGAAGACGCGACGAGCATTACTCGCGGCAGCGACTTCCCCACAGGCCACGACGACACCGCGGTCACACCCGCCGACGCGCGTGTGACCACCACCAGCACGCGCCCGCACATGCGGACCTCCAGGCAGGCCGCGAGCTCCGAAGCGGTGTCGCGGCCGCGGTCCCCGAAGACGGTCAGTGTGTCGAGTAGGTCCGGATCCCCCGGCAGCGGCAGCGACCGCGCCACTTCCACATCGGCACCGCGCGCGGACACTTCCCGCACCACGAGAGATTCAGGAACCGAATCGTGACCCTCACAGCGCTGGCCTGGCTAGTTGGTGGCGCGGGCGTGCTTTTCCTGTGCTGGGAGGCGCGTCGCCGGGCTCAGGCAGCCTCGGCCCACATCCGCCACTGCATTGACTCCTTCGAGCCCCGCTCACCGACCGGCGCGCAGGCACCCGAAACTCGCCCTGACAGCACTGTGGCGCAAGGGGACACTTCGTGATCGGGCCGGTCACTTTCTTTCTCGCCGTCGCCGCCAGCACAGCGATCCTCACGGTGCTGTGGGCGCGGCATCGAAAGGCGTCGAAGTGAGCGGCGCCGCGTTCATCAGTGGCGTAGGGCCGTGGTGTTCGGTCGTGATTCTGGTCGTGTCAATACTTTCGGCGATGGCGATCCTTGCTCGCTACCGCCAAGGCACCGAGGTGTTGGGGCCCGCGCTTCTCGCTCTTGCGGTTTCCGTCGCGGGGGCGGTGCTGGCACTGCTGGTCGTCTTGGTGCCCTACCTCCTCGCAAGCCCGCCCATCGATGACCGGGCGCTCGCTGCCGCCATCGGAACGCCACATTGGTTGTGGCCGGCCACCTTGGCAATCGTCGCCTGGGTATGGGTGCTCGCCTATTCCACCTGGACTATGCGCCTGTTTCATCGCCAGCAGGGACCCTCATCGGCCACTGTCGGCCGTAAGCGGAGGGTGTCGCATGGCTGACTCCGAACGGCCACCCCGAGAGCAACGACGGTTCAGCGACCGATCTGCGCCCGCCGTCATCATGATTCGAACCCACTTCGCCTACGACGCGCCGTCTGGTCGGGCACCGCGAGTGGCCCGCTACCACAGCCACATCACAAACTGCGGCGAATTCGGCAACGACACAACGCAATACAACCATGTAGGCGATGTCTTTCAGCGCATGGTTGCCGCCTTCGGCGACGACGCAGACCTCGAAGTGGTGATCCGGCGGGCCGCCCCGAACACCGCGGAGACAGATCCCGCATCCCAGTTAGAGAACAGAGGTCCCGAATGACGACAACACAGACCGCTGCGGACGCAGCAGCTCGGTCGGACAGCTTTGCCGCACAGCTGAATCGGCTGTTTTCCAGCATCTACCCTCCTGGTCGGGGGCCGTACACCAGTCAAGAGTTGGTCCGTTGGTTGGGCATGCGCGGTCTGGCTTTGTCGGCGCCGTACTTGTCGCAGCTTCGCACAGGCGAGCGAAAGCGGCCCTCTGAGCAAACGGTCGAGATGATCGCCGAGTTCTTCGGAATCCGAAGCGAGTATTTCACCAGTCCCGAAAGCGGCTACGGGGAATGGTTGGACTCCGAATTGCGCTGGCTAGAGGTCGCGCACGACCCCGATGTGCGGCGGCTCACGACGATGCTGACCGCCTTGGACACCGATACCCGAGAGCAGCTCATGTCCGCTGCCGGTATCTGAACAGCCCCAGCCAAACACCCTCTAGGAGCGTCAATGTCCACCACCTCGCTCCGCTTGGCCGCCACGGTCGTAGCCGCGGCCACCGTCACCGCGCTGACCACCGCGGCAGCCGTCCCCACGCCGCCACCCGCCCCGACACGGCTCGTTGAGGCGCAGGTGAACCTCGCCGCTTCGACTGGCGTCTATCCGATCGGACCCATCCCGCAGGCGTTCCGCACCCTGGGCATGGGTACCGCGCAGGACTTCCTCAACGGGATGGCGGGGCTGGCGCAGATCGTCCCTGGCGAGGCGGGGCAAGGCCTCAAGCAGACGGTGGAAAACCTCGCCGCCCTGGTCGCCGCACTGCAGTCCGGTGTCAATCTGCCGATCTTGGGCAACATCTCCATCCCGGAGATCGCCGTGCCGCCGATGGGGCCGGCCGGGACCGTCGACCAGATCAACACGTTGCAGTGGTCGACCCTGACTCAGGGCACGCTGTCGGCGCTCAAGACCGCGCTGGCCGCCGGTGACGCGGCCGCGGTCATCATCGGGCTGCTCGGCGACATCACCGGCATCGACACCGAGATCATCGAAACCCTCGTGGGAGACCTGCCGCTGAACGTTCCCGGCACTTGGGACGGGCCGTTCTTCTCCGACGCCGGCAAGTTGGCTATCGTCCCGGCAATCGGCTTGGGCGGCACCAACTTCGCGCTCGCCTCACCGACGCTGCTCAACGATCCAGCCTTCGCCAAGACCGCGATCCTGGCGATCGCGTTGCGCAACCCGAGCCGCACCGGCGGCGGGATTCTCTCGCTGCTGGACCCGCTGTCGTCTACGGTCGGGCTGAATCTGTCGAATGCCGACGGAACGGCGTCGCACAAGGACACCAACAACTGGGGTATACCGATCACCGTCATGGACGGCAACGTCACGGTGTGGGACTTCGGGGCCGCATACGACATCATCTCCGATGCCCCGTCCACACTGCTCAACCCGCTGGCGTGGTTCAACAGCGGCGTCGGCCAGGTCGCGCCGACCTATCTGCTGCCCCCGAACGTCGATGCGTTCTTCGAAGTGATCAGCGATCTCACCGGTGGCAACCTGAGCGCCGGGACGATCAATCACCTGCTCGACACGGCGGACCTGATGAGCCTGCTGCACGTCGACGTCGGCGCGGACGGCAACCTGTATGTCACCTACGACTCGGGTCGTCTGCCGCTGCTGGAACCCATCCAATTCATCCCCCGCACACTGAGTTACCTGCCCGGATTCGGATTCTCCACCACTCTGTCGGACTCTTTCGCCGATGTGCTCACCCAACTGGTCGCCCAGGGTTACCAGGACGTCAACATGACCGTGGACGCCGAAGGGGTGGCCACCTTCACCCGCGGCTGGGACATGGCCGGCACCCAGGCGAAGTTCTGGCAGAACCCCATCACCTGGCAGATGGGCCTGGAGACCCCGCAAACCGTCTTCAACTCGATCATCACCGGACTGCAGACCAATCTTCTCGATCCGGACAAAGGCGAGTTCGAGATCTTCGGCAACAAAGAGATCGGAAACCTGGTCTACCGCAACGCAGTCAGCGTCGCCGTCGCGCAGCTCATATCGCAGGCGCTGGAGCAAGTACGCGACACGCTCAATCCGATCATCAACGACGTGCAGGGTGGGCTCACCCCGCTCGCGAAGGCGCTCGATGAGGCCACTGGGCAGGTGAACAAGGTCATCGATGACGGCCTGGGCGCAATGACCGGCCTCGGAGTGGACCTCAACGGGCCGATGCTCGACGCGAACCGACTTGTCAACGAGGTTGGCGATGGCATCAACAACGGCATCCGCAGCATCTTCAATCTCAAGCCGATCGACTCGCCACCAGCCCTGGAATCGACCAGCGACAGCGCACAACATTCGCCAGCGGTGGTGTCCACCTCGGGGGCTCGGACCCCCGCGATCACGGACACACCTGCTGCTGTGGGCACCACGATCACGCTCGACATCACCCCCGGCACCAGCGCACCCCAAGTCACCGCAGACGCCGAACCGGCGAACCAACCGGGCGCGGCGACCGAGCAAGCATCTGCCCCAAGCGAGCTGGCGGCGTCCACGGCCGACACCATTGAGGACCGTCTTGTTGCACAGCAGACAGGCGAGGGTTCCGGGGACGCCGATGCGCGCGAGACCACCAGCACCACAGCTGGAGCCGAGGAGTCCATGGTGAGAGCGAGCCGATCGGGCACGCGGGGAAGCCGCGCCGCAGGGGAGCGCCGCGGGAACACGGCGGCGGATAGGTCGGCCGGCGAGTCCGATACGAGATCGATTCGTGGGGAGCCGAACGCCGAGCGGGATACCAGGACGCCGAAGGCTTCGTTGCGCGCGGACCGTGAGTCTGCGACCACCGACGGACCCACGAATGCGCGTTCGGACGCTGCCTCAGCCAGTGGGTCGCGTTCCATCTCAGGAGACCGCCCCAGAGTTAGAGGCTCAGACCGCGGCTCTGCGGGATGAGCGACTGCGCCCACTGGCGTTCTTGGTCAGTGACCTGTTCTGTAGTGCGTGGTTCTACGGTGTCCAGCAGCAGGGCAGTGAGGCGGCCGTAGTGTCCGGTGCTGTGCCCGTGGTAGCGGGCGCCGATGAACTCTTCACGCCGTGCAAGAAGTTGCACGCCATCGAGTGCGTAGCCGTACTTGCGGCATACGGTGGCCATCAGCATGGTCTGGCTGCGGGTGTTGCCCTCGCGAAAGGGGTGGACCTGATCCAGCTGGCCCCAATGCTGGGCGATCGTCGGGATAAATGATTGCGGGGCAAGGTTTGCCGGGTCGCTCAACGCCTGCTGGAGTCGGGCAAATACAGCTGTGGCTTGTTCCTCTACGAGGCGTCCCGCTGGGTACCGATAGGTGATCCACGGGGCGGACCGGTCGTCGGGTGCAAAGTTGACGACATCGCGCCACTGCTTTGCCATCGCATTTTCTGGAACGACGCGGGTGGTGCCGGCCCACGGGTAGACGTCTTGGAAGAGGCGATGGTGCACGCGTCGGTAGTAATCGAGGTCGACGGTCGCGGGAAGCGTGGACGGGTCATCGAGGATAATTCCGCGCATGCGAGGCGCTACAGCGTGTGCTTCGGCAACCGCTAGGTCGGGGTAGTTCTTGATGCCGAATTTGTTTTTGAGTACACCTGGTGCATCAGGCCAGAAGTAACTATCCCACGTGTCGTAGGACGTCACCTCTCACAGAATCCCGGCTGGGTGAAGCGCGCGACCACCTCTGCGGCAGCCTGCTCCTCGTCAAGTTCGCCACTGTCCATACGGGCCAGGAGTTCACGAACCGAGTCGCTGTCGGGGAAGCCCGCGAGGCCGGCGGCCGCGATCGCCAGAGACGACGCTTCCTCGGGTGTGTAGGACACCGGTCGGCGCTGGAGCTGGCTCATGACAGTCATTGTAGATTCTCCAGTTCGGTCGGGGTCAGAACAGCCGGTGGTGTCCGACTGCGGGGCGGATCGCTGCCCGTAGGCCTGCCGGGGTTAAGGCGTAGTCGATAGGCGAGTCGGGGTGCTCGTCACTGAGGGTGTAGTCGATCGGGGAGTCAGCGGACGGGTATGTGTCCATGGGAGATAGCGCCTTTCGCGTGGGAGGGGGACCTGGTGACCGCACATAGCGGTTGGCTATAACATACCATCGATGGTAGGCTATGACCACCACTCCCTAGAAAGGTGTCGCCTCGTATGTCAACCAGTGAGCCACTGAAATTGGACCTTCCTGAGGTGAATCAGCCCATGAGTGTTGGTGCGCCCTGCTCGGCGTGCGAAGCGCAGCAGGGGACAGGCGCGCTCAACATGTGCAGCCGCTGCGCGAACGCGACATGCGACCCAACCGACGAGAGCACCTGGCACAAGCCCTGCTACGCGTGCGGACATGTCCCCGGTTGCGCGTGGATGGACGACTGTGGGTATGCCTGCTGCCATGAATGCGGGGCGGACTGATGGGTTGGGTCCGATAGGCACCAGAGAGGACACTGCGCCCGCTTCCGACCTAGCGAGCTAGCCGCTGCGCAGGATGTCGGTGACGCGGTGCTGCACGGCGGTCCAATCCTCGGGTGAGAGGGCGGCGATAGCCGGGGTCCATCCGCTGTTGGGGTCGATGTGGTGGCGCAGTTCGGTGAAGCACACGACCTGGGGCAGCGCTCCAGTGGCGGTCAGTTCGCGGATGCGGGCTACAACGCCACGGGCGTGGTGGTCGATGTGAAGCCAGTAGGTCACTGGCCGGTGGGTGACGGCGGCCAGGTCATCGTGGCGGACGTGGTGCCAGCTGAGGTAGGTCAGGCCGTTGGTGAGGCGCACTCGGGCAACGGGGTGGTTGTCGTCGGCGCTGACCGCGTGGAAGGGCCGCACGGCCGCCACGTAGGGGGGAGAGCTGGCGGGTACCTGAGCGCTGCGGTCTGGCGGGGAGTCGAACGGGTCCATGTTGTTACTACCGTTTCGTTCGGGGACCGCGACCGCGCTGGGGCGAAGTCAAGAGTCCTGGGACGGCATGGCCATCGCTTGCTCGATGCCCCTGGTTAATGCAGCCACGGTGGTCTGCAGGGCCGGTGCGATCTTGGCCAGAAACACCACGGTGGGAGTGCGTTCGCCGGCTTCCACGCCGCGCAGGAAAATGCGATCAACGCTGGCCTGCTCACTGAGGGCGCGCTGGGACAGACCGAGTGTCTCTCGCCGCTGTGCGATGTTGCGGCCGACCACGGGCATGATGCGCGCCAGGAGCGCGCGGTCGGCTTGAGCTTGCAGTTCACGTGCGACCACGCCGGCGCGTTTGCGTTCCTCGGCGGTGGTGCTGGCCTGGGTAGGAGACATCGGCTGTGGTCCTTTCACTCGCGGTGATGACGCCGCGACTTCTTGCCGACAGCATACGCGCGGTGGAGGGCGAAAGGCTACCAGAGTGCGTGCGTGAGCCACGGCCTTCCCTTACTTGGGCTGTTGTCTTTCCAGCTTCGTCTCGGGTCCACCAATCACCCAGTTGTACACGCATCAGAAGTCCCAATCATCTTGGTGGGGTTCGGTGTTCGATGCGGAGATGGCCGGGTCGCATCCGCAGGTGAGCGGGTGCATCTCTCCAGACCGCTGGTAGTCGTTGATGTTCGCGACTTCGTCGTCGGTCCACGGAGGCAGATGCCATTCGGGTTCGGAGGTATACGTCATGTCGCGGCGGATGCTGGCTGGTCGATACACATCAAAAGCCTCCATTCCATATTTGTTGGCTATAGCCTACCGCCAGTGGCGGTGTATAACCACCCATGTTGGGTTGGTGCGCGGCGTTTGGTGATGATCACGCTGGGCAGGTCTCAGGTGACCACAGTCCACGGGATTCATCGGCAGCGGCGCTTTCGGCCGCTCGAAGTTCCGCCTGGTAGCGGTGGGGTGTCCTGTACGTGTATTCGTTGGCGTAGCCCTCGGCGATGAGGTCGAGATTGACAAGTCGCTCGGCGGTCGTCCAGACATACGCCAGGCCGCGCCCGTAGCGGTCGATACGGTCTTGGGTGGGGTCGTATTCCAGGTAGACCGACTGGCCAGTGAGCAGGGACTTGGTGTACTCGGATGCCTCACGCGAGAAACACTGAACCGGCTTTCGCGGGTCAAGGAGTTCGGGTGTGTCGACGCCGATCATGCGGATAGTCGTTGGCGTACCGTCGATTTCGACCACGATCGTATCGCCGTCGATAACGCGTACCACAGGAAACGGACCGTCGATCACATCCGTGGCCGGCATCGGCGGATAAGTGGCGGTAGTGGCAGTGTGCGCCGTCCACGATGAAGGGCTGTGACATCCAGCGAGCACTATCGCGGCCGCGCCCAGGAGTGCAGCAAGTGCGCGGCCGGAGGCAGATCGGGCGGTCATGAGGGCATGGTGACCGTTTCTGACGACGGATTCCAATGGATAGGCAGAGCGGTCAATCATGGTGTCTCCTAGTACTGTTGTCGCGGCGGGCGGTATCTCGTTGAGCGCGGGCTTTTCAGCGACACGTGATGCACCCGCGGTGGTCTTCGGATGGCTGGCAGTCATCACCCCACTCGCTTCCGGCGTGCAACCCCTCCATGCGGTCTGCGCACCCGCCGCAGCACCCGGCCCAGCCCTGCCCGTCGTCAAGGGATTCGCGACAGCCTTCATCGAACGGGTCGCGGCACGCAGCGTCGTCGTCGCTGATGTCGAATCCGTCGATGATCGTTGCTATGGCATCGGGTATCGATGAATGCGGGATGGCCGCGGAAAGGCGTTCGAGCTGACTTGACGTGAGCCGGGAACCGGCCCAGTCGTCGGCTTGATCGTGTGAAATCAATTGCAGGACTGTCATATCCAATGAACTCATAACAATTAGTGTAGTCGATAAATACGGGCTGTGTGAACGGTTTCGCGACATCATGTCGAATGACGCAGCAAGAGAACGGGTTCGGGGGCTGATTCGTTTGCGGCCGACTCCAGCCCGGTGACGGTTGCAGGAGGTATGCTCGGTGCGTGGCCCTGGTGCTTCATAGTCTGCGGGGATTTCCCCATACGGATATTGCTGCACGCCTGCCGCTGGAGCTGTCGGTGGCCGGACGGTTGCGCTCAGATATGCCGGGTCGGTTTTGGTTCTGCCGGGTAACGGCTGAGGTGTGGTGCCGGCTGGATGACTCCACGGAGCGGCGCCATATCAGTGATGCCCTCTTGTCCGAGGATGGTACTTCGTTGCGCGTGAGCGCACTGGTGGTGACTCCAGCGGCGAGTAATCAGGTTCTACAGGCCGGGATTCAGAACCTTGCAGTGCACGCTGGGGCGGTCCTCGACCCCGTTCTGGGCGAGTCGGGGGTTTTCAACGCCGCGCAGGTCGGTTACCTGGGCTGCGGACTGTTGGACGACGCGACGCAGGTGCCACCTCGGGTCTGAGTGGGTGATCCCGCGCCTGGTCAGGAGTGGCTTGACCACCAGGTATAAAGCTGTTCCAGAGTGGGTGTTTGCGGTGTGTCGGCGTGGATCGTCGCCAGCACGAGTGTCGATGCGGTGGTCCAGGCGACCATGGGTTGACCGGCAGGGTTGGTGCCACACAGCAGGGTTCCGGCGACACGTTCGGGGCTGGCGTTACGACGCCACGCGCCCGGGGACTGGTAGCCACCTGGGCAAACCTTCGCGGTGGTGGAGGAGGTGACTTCGGCGAACGCGGCATCGAGGTCTGTCGTGGCGTCATAGAGCGTGTAGTGCGCGGTGGTGGCCTCGGCGATGGCGGGGTGTGGTCCGCAGCGCAGGCCAGCCAGGGTTGGCGCGGGCTCCACGGTGGGAGTGCAGTCGGATGGTCGATATCCAGGTGGCAGGTTGCGGCGCAGGAGTTCCACAGCGACCGTCGTGGTGTCGGTGGCGGTGTCCGGGGCGCTGGTGGTCTGCGGCGGTGCTGGTGATGGCCATAGAAGGATCACCCACAGCACGACCGCGATGGTCGCAACAACGGCAAAGATCGACCACAGGATAACCAGAGGTCGTTGCATACGCGGTTGGCGTCGGTTCGGGGTGATAGCGATCGTGTGGTCGAAGCTCGCGCCCAGATGTGAGTCCTGGGCGCTGACGGATGTGCCGTGGGCGGCAGCGCTCACGCCGAGGTCAGTGGCCGGCGGCGGGTACGGGTGTGGGTCGTCGGCAGCAGACCAGGTGAAGAACTGGCTGAGTTCGGGAAGGGGACCAGTGGGCGCGTCGTCGGACGTTGGTGTCATGAGTGCTCGGTTCGGTGCGCGGCAGTGCTGGCTTCCGCGCATGCCCGCTTGAGTAGATCGGCAACGTCGCCGTCGCCGCGTCGGCGAAGGATGTGCTCAGGGCTTGCTTGCGGGTTATCCAGTGCGGCGGCCATGGCAGCGTTGGGGTCTCGGGGATCGCGCCCGGTGAGTTGAGCGATCTGTTCGGTGGCCGGTGCTGTCGGATCGAGTGTGGCAATCGAGTATGTGCGGCGGTGAGTGTTGAAGGTGATGATCAGTGTGTCCCCGAGCGTGGCGTTCAGCTCGTGGGCGTGGGTGCGGAGCGAGCCGATGCGTGCGTTGTTGCTCGCGTTGGTAACCCAGGTGACGGTGATCGGGCTATGGCGTGGATTGGTGAAAGTCTGGTGCCCGCCGAGAGTGATGTGCGCGGCCCGCGCGACGGACACGGCAATACCGCGGCCAGACCCCCGTTGTAGATCGGTGGTGACCGGTAGTGCAAGCCGGATGACTTGAGTGTTGGTGCGGTACACGCCCCGGGCCTGGTTGAGGGGTCTGCTGGATGGGGCAGGGTCGTCGGCGGTGCGGCGGCGGCTGTAGCCGTCTCGGGTGATGTATCGGGGTGTGGCGAGGTAGGTGCGCAGGGATCGTGCGCTGATGTCGGGGTATGCGGCCTGGAGGTCATTGAGTAGCTCGGTGGTGGGGACGTGCCCGCCATGGTCATCGATGTATCTCGCGATGGCTTCGTTGATGCTGGTGTACTGGGGTAGCTCCCATGCGCGCAGCGCCCAGGTGGTGCGGCTGGCCCGCGCGAATTCCTTGTGGGCCGAGAGCACGGTTGTCACCGAGCCGGGCGAGGCGGGAATGCCGATATCAGCGCGGAGCTCATCGACGGTGAGTGGCCGTTGGTGTGCGTGCAGTACCGCCGCCGCCATCTTGGCCGTGGTCTCTGCGGTGTGGGTGATGCGTCGGCCAGCGATGGTGGTGTGGAGGTAGGTCTCATCGAGGTAGGCGTCGATCGCGTCAGGGTGCATCCCCGCGGCCTGCAAGATGGCGGTCAGTTCGGTAGTCCGCAGCGCGCCTGCACCTGTTGTAAGGGCTTGCGCGGCAACGCGATCAATGGTTTCACGGCCGCAAAGTCCGGTGTTCTCCAGCCATTGGCGATGGCGGCGGTACGGTCCGGCGACGTACAGCAGCAGCGCTGTGGTGTCGGACGCAAGTGACTGGTCTGACTGGCCAAGTTCCTTGGTGGCCAGGTGGGCGGGCACATAGGGGCCAAGTCGCTGGGCGAGCAGCTGCGCGTGGCGGTGCAGGGGTTCGTGTTCGGCGTGCTCAAGGAGTCCGGTGAGTTTGCGTTCGGCCCGCCGAGTCCGTCGGGAGACGCTGGCTTTGGCGCAGCCCAGCATCGCTGCCACCTGCCCGGTCGACTGTGGATCGAGTGGAGTGACGCGGGTAGCGACGATGGTGCGGGTCTCGGGGTCAAGTTGGTCAAGCAGCTTGGCCGCCGCACCAGGGGCGGTATCGGGGTGGCCGGCTGTTGCGCTGCGAATCGCGCGGCGGGCAGCGCCGACGATCGCGTCGAGAGCACTGGCCCCGATGGCCGGTTGCGCAGCAAGGTGTTTGACGGTGTGAGCACCGATATCACGCCACGTTGGATACATCTTGGCGTATGCGGCCAGGCGTGGTGGAAGCTGACTGTAGGGAATCAATTGGTCAGCGATCACGTCGAAGTCCTCAATGAGCTCGCCCAGCGGTCGCGTCGAGTCTTCGACTATGGGTTGGGACATGCGGGAACCTGGCTATCGTGCCGGATGAGATTGCCCGACATGGAATCTAGGCATAGGACGCCTTTGAGGGAACTGGCCGCACGGTCGGGCCTACGATCGATGTTCGTGGGCCTCGGGCTTCCAGCGCATGGAGCGCCAGATGCGCCGCAAGGAGCACAGCCACAAAAATGCGACCATGGTAACGGTCGCAGCGATCATGACCACTGGGCTCCAGGCGCCCTTGTGCGTGCCTACAAACGCTATCGCCCATGCCGTGCACATCGCGAGGAGAAATAGCGTTCCGATGCGGGTAAACATCCAACGCTGCGTCCAGCGTTCCGCTTGATCCAGCCCACGCGTGACCGGATTGCTAGCCATTGTCGGCACCCCTCTGTGTTGCGGTGGGGTCGAACCAGCCCAGGAAGTCAGGCCCTGAGCTGACGCTCTCCAACGGCTGTTCCTGACCTGAGACCAGCACCTTGCCGTTGCCCAAGGCCATCACCTGGTGGTCCTTCCACATACCGACATCACCGGCCTGCAACTTCGTCGGCGGGATCGGCTCCGTCACCGGAGTCCCCGCAGGAGGCAACGTAACCCCAGCCTTCTGATACGACTCAGACACCGACGAACCCGCCAACGCCGCCCGCACCGCCTCGGCCCCCACAGGCGACCGCGCCTCGAATACTTCACCGGCGACGTGCGGTTGTTTGCTGCTCTGATTGTCCATGTGACTTTGTCCCTTCTGCTCTGCTGCGAGGTGTTACGGATGAACGGTAGCGGTGTCGTCGGGGCCGCCTCCCGAGCTGGCCAGATCTCGTTGTCGTTGACGAATCCGCCGACGGACTGCCATCGTTCCCATGCGGCTGGGGTCGCTTGCTGAGGAATCCATTCTGATTACCGTTATCGTGTGGCCGCCCTCAACCCATGAATGCGTAGTCGTCACCTGCTCGATCAGCGGTGCAAACTCACGCGCGCGTTGCTTGGTTTCATTCTCGCGGTCACCTGCAATGGCGCCAAAGTCGTGAAGTGCCAGCGCGAGCCACCGGGCGGCGGACTCGGCTTTCACCCATTCCTCGGCCGGGGTGTAGTACCCGCCTGGGTATCCTGGACCTTCAATTTCGAACGTCCACAGTGACGTAGCTCCGTCAGCTCCCATGTCACTCTGTCTCCTTGTATCCGTTGGGTATTGAGTCGCGGTGTCGGTACCAGGCATGGCGCAGGAACCGTTGTGCGGGGTTACCTGCTGATCTGGGTGAGCCCACCGCGGCGTAGCAGTGTTTTCACTGCCTCGTGTTCGTTGTAGAGGTAGGCCCTGGCCAGGAGGTCGTTGAATGCTCTCGCTACACCTGGGTCGTTGTCATCGACCGGGATCGTGAGCAAGACACCGGCATCGGCGCCGATGAGCAGGCTGTTGGCGACAAACACGGCCGTGCGTTTGTTACCGTCCTCGAACGGCTGCGCTTTAGCGAGGTTCACGAACAAGTCCAGTGCGTTTTCTTCGGCGTCGGGGCTGCGGGTCGCGTTGTCCAGCAAGACTTGGAGCTGATCTTCGGTGAGCGCGTCGGGGGCGTGGCGACCGTAGGACGTAGTGACACCGATGGCCTGTTCCTGGGTTCGTAACCGTCCTGGATGCAGGGCTGCGCTGCGGGTGAGGGTGGCGTTAATGGCCTGCACGAATCCGGCGTCGATTCGATGCGCGGCGTGGTCGATGACGAACTGGGCCGCATCGCGTAGATCTTCCAGGAGTGCCAGGTCAGCGCGCGATGCCACGCCGTCAAGGCTGCCGGTCCGCAGGAAGTTCTCAGTGTCCAGCCGGCCGGTGGACAGTCCGTCGAACACTCTGCCCGACGAATAGACCACACCGGCGAGGTCAGTCACGGTGAGTCGACCCACGGCACGGTCGTCTTGGTCGGCTGCGTTCATGGCTTTTAGTGTAGTCGATTAATGAAGTCGGCGGATAGGGATTGTGTAGTCGATTATCATCGACGTATGCCGTCTCCCGGAAGACCGCCTTTGAAGGCGGGGCAACGCCGAAGCGCTGCCGTGCCGGTCCGGTTCACCGAGGAAGAGCGCGAAATCATCGACTCCGCAGCCGAAGCCGACGGACAGGCCGTATCGGCATGGGTCCGCGACCGCGCACTTGCCGCAGCTCGCCGGCGTTCTCGGGGCCGAGGAGAAGAGGGTTAGTTGCGCACGCCTGAGGGATGTGGGCCGTCGAGTTCGGCGTGCGCGGCGGTGATGTGGCCGACAGCTTCGTCGGCAAAGACGGTGGCAGCGTCGAGTTCAGAGGGTTGGGCATCGTCGGCCTCATTCACCATGACGTACATGGCGAAAGTCCAGGCCCTACGGGCGTGGACGATCCGCAGTCGCGGTTGAGCCATTGCCCTCACCGAGGCATGCAGGTTCGCACGGGCCTCACCGAGCCACACGCTGGGCAGCTGATTCGGGATCATGTGCTGTTTCTCACGCGCCTTCCTTCGGCAGGGGAGCAGTGCCGGTAGCTACTCGCGCGGGGCCTGCGGGGCGGGCGTCTTCTTGCTCGCAGGACGTTCCCGGGGTGCCTTCTTCTCGGGGCTGGCGGGGCCATCGCTGCTGGCGGTTCCGGTCGCTTGCCGCGCGAGGGTGAGCGCGTCGGTGAGGGCTTGCACTCTGTCATCTGCGCTGCGCTGTACGAGTGCGAGCTGCTCAGCGTGGGCAGTCTGCAAGCGTTCACGTTCGGATCGTTGCTCGACGCGGACACGATCAAGTTCGGCGGTAAGGGTGGACACTGTGGCGCGCTCGGTGTCTGCGGCTCGTTCTGCCGACTCGGCGCGTGCCTGAGCTGTAGCGAGTTCGACGCGTAGCGCCGCAGCGTCTGCCGTGGCCGCGCGGACTTCCTCGCGCGCAGTGTCGATCTGGCTGCGCAGGGTGGACTGCTTTTCCTCGGAATCCGTTCGAGCTTGGTCGAGTTGGCCGCGCAACTGCGCCGCGGTCTGCCGTTCACGCTCGGCCGATTCATTCGCCGCGGCCAGTGCTGCTTGGGCTGCGCTGGCCTCGATTTGTGCGGCTTTGGCTGCCTCGCGGGCGGTCTCGACGTGGCGGTCCCGTTCTGCGAGTTGCTCGCCGAACCGAGCGCGAGCATCGGCAAGGCTGGCTTCTGCCGCTGCGACAGCTGAGTCGGTCTGCGAGCGCAGTTCGGCCATTTCAGCCTCGGTAGCGTTGCGGAGTCGCTCAACCTCGGTGAGAGCGTCTTCGGCGAGCGCGTCGGCTTCCTCGCGTTCCTGGTGTGCCTGCGCTGCTCGCTCGTCGGCGGCCCGCGCGGTGCGCTCGGCAGTGGTGGCACGGCGCTCGGCTTCGGTGACTTTGGCAAGGGCGTCACGGTGGGCGTCCTCGACCTCGGCCCCGGCGGCTTCGACATCGCCGGCCGCGCGAATCCCGACCAGCACGTCATCGAGATATTGGCGGATCTCAGACACCCTCTGAGGGAACTCGGCAAGACGTTGTTCAAGGGTCGCCCGCGCCATCGAGACCGGTGCATCGGCTTGCTCGGTTTCAGTGTGTCGCGCTTCGCCCGAAGGGGCCTGCGTGCGGCGTGCCTTCCATGCGTTCGCGCGGTTGTGAACCGGCCCGCCACTGTCGTCGGCCCGCTCGCAGTAGCGAGAAGGACGGCCAGTGGCCGGGTCTGGGCGGCGAGGACGAGAGCAACCGGGGTAGTGACAGCGGTCAACGGCCGTCGCCGCGGCTGCGTTCGCATCAGTCATACCGCCATCTTATCACTTTCGTCACCGAATAGCACATAACGAAAGACGAAACGGAACGTAACGAAACGAAACATGGGCAGCCAGCGATTCGCACCTTTGAGCCAGGTACCAGGAACCAGGAACTACGGGGGGGCAACGTGGAAGTAGCGGTGGTGGCCTGGCTTCAACGCAGAAGACTCGCCGCCGCAGGTTTACGTGCAGGAATGAGATTCGGTGTCGTTTGATCGCGAAGTTTAGGGGTACTGAACTGTTCGTGAGAATGTGAGTATTCGTGATCGAATGTGTGTTTTAGTGAGTGTGTGAAGTTGGCTGAGTGGGCGCGTGCGAGTGGTGTGCATCCGCAGACGGCGTATCGGTGGTTTCGTGAGGGTCGGATGCCGGTGCCTGCTCGCCGGTTGGAGTCGGGGACGATCTGGGTCGATGCTCCGGCCAGCCGGGTGGCTGGCCGGACTGTGGTGTATGCGCGGGTGTCGTCGCATGATCAGCGGGCCGATCTGGACCGCCAGGTTGCACGGCTGACTGATTGGGCTACGTCGCACGGGTATGTGGTCGGTGAGGTCGTGACCGAGGTCGGGTCCGGTCTGAACGGCAAGCGGCCCAAGTTGCGTAGGATCCTGTCAGACCCGTCTGCTTCAGTGGTGGTCGTGGAACACCGTGATCGGCTCGCGCGCTTCGGGGTTGAGTATCTCGAAGCCGCGTTGTCTGCGCAGGGCCGCACGATCATCGTCGCCGACCAAGGCGAGACCGTCGATGATTTGGTGCGCGACATGATTGAGGTGCTGACCTCAATGTGCGCGCGCCTGTACGGACGCCGGGGGGCGCGCAACCGTGCGATGCGGGCGGTGACGGCCACCAAACAGACTGAGCCTGTCGGGGTGGTTGGTGGTGGCTAAGTTCGAGATACCCGAGGGTTGGACCGCGCAGGCCGACCGGTACGCACTGGATCCGACACCGACACAGTTGCGGGCGTTGGCTTCTCATGCTGGTGCTGCGCGGTTTGCCCACAATCACATGTTGGCGTTGGTGAAGGCAGTGATGGATCAGCGGGTCGCCGAACGCAGCTACGGCGTCCCTGAGGATCGGTTGACCTCGGTGTTGGGGTGGTCGTTGCCGGCGTTGCGCAAGGTGTGGAATCAGCGCAAACCGTCGTGCGCGCCATGGTGGGCCGAGAACTCCAAGGAGGCCTACAACACCGGCCTGGATGGGTTGGCCCGCGGTCTGGACGCGTGGTCGAAGTCCCGAAAAGGTGAGCGGGCCGGCCGCGCAGCCGGTTTTCCGCGGTTCAAAACGGCCCGCGCCCCGCGCTCGGTGCGGTTCACCACCGGTGTCATCCGGTGCGAGGCCGATCGTCGCCACATCACGTTGCCGCGACTCGGCGCGGTCCGCAGCCATGAATCGACGCGCAAACTGGCCCGCCGGATAGAGGCCGGGACGGCGCGGATCTTGTCGGCCACCGTGCGCCAAGACAGTGCCGGACGCTGGTACTGCGCTCTGCAGGTCATCGTCGCGGTCAAGGCCCGGCCCGCGCACGCGCGGCGGTCAATCCATCCGATTGTGGGTGTCGATGTCGGGGTGAAAGCCGACAGCCTGCTCGTCGTGGCGACCCCCGGGGGGACCGAGATCGATCGCGTTGCTGCGCCGAAGTCGCTGACCGCTGCGCAGGGCCGGTTGCGGGCGCTGCAGCGCCGCGCCGCCCGCCAGCACGGCCCCTACGATCCGGCGACCAAGACCAAGCAGGTGCCGTCGAAGCGGTGGCGGCGCACCCAGGCCCGGATCGGCCGCACACACGTCCACGCCGCGGCCGTGCGTCGCGATGTCCTGCACAAGGCCACCACTGCACTGGCTCAGCAGCACCAGGTGGTGGTGGTCGAAACTCTGAACGCCGCGGGCATGCGCGCCAAGGGCGGGGCTCGCAAGCGCGGGCTCAACCGCGCCTTGGCTGATGCCGCCCTGGCCGAGATCCGGCGCATGCTCGGATACAAGACACGTTGGTACGGCAGCCATCTAGTGGAGGCCGATCGGTTCTACCCGTCATCGAAGACGTGCACGGCCTGTGGGAGGCGAAAGTCAAACCTCACCCTGGCCGATCGAGTCTTCGAATGTGACGACTGCGGTATGCGGATCGATCGCGATCTGGGTGCCGCGACCAACCTCGCCCGACTCGGCGTACCCACACATCAGGGTGAACAGAGTCCCGCCGGGAGTGGCCCGGTGGCAGGACGTGGAGCCACGCGTGAGACCGAACCCGCACCAGCGGGCGACGCAGCGGGCGATGAAACGTCAACCCCGCACCACCACCCGGTGGACCAGACGGGGACCGCCTCACCGCAAGGCGAGGCTGCCTAATGAACGAGCACACTCACATTCGCTCAACAAAAGGCAACGGCAGGAACTGCCGGGCTCTGTACTTAAAGCGCTACTCAATGCGAGGGACGTGCCGCGGTGGCCGCGGTCCGTGCTCGGGTGGCATCGCGGCGCAGCGCCTGGGTTAATGCGTCGTTGTCGGTCAGATCGGCTGCGGTGGTCAACGTCCGCGCTATGCGGGCAAGCAGCGCCGGGGGAGCGGCGATGGGACCTTGGGTGTGCTCGGCTTGAATCATGCCTGCGATGGACAGCAGTTGCGCCGTCTCGCGTTGGCGCGCGGCTCGTTCTGCGGCGGTGGTTGCCGTCGTGCTCTGGTAGAACAGCAACGTCTCGGCCAGGCCGCTGATCAAGCGTCCGAACACCGACACGCTGATGTGCACCGTCCGGGCAAGGGCGAAGAGATTCTCGCCCGGTTCCTCATCGGTGAATGAGGCGACGATTTCGTCGGCGAGAGCATCGAGGGCGGCGTGATCGAGTAGAGGCTGTGCGGACCGTTCGCTGATACCTAGCTGGCTGGCCACGGTGGCGTGGCGCTCAGCAAGGAGCGTGCAGGCCGCCTCGTGGGAGAGCACCATGCCACGATCACTGATGCGGGCAATCAGGACCGCCGCGCGTTCATCTAGCCAAGCCTGTTTGTCCGGCAACGCGTTCCGCCTTTCAGATTTCCCAGGGGTCCTCCCCACGGCTAAAGCCGGGGGGATTCCAAGCCGGTTCATACTGCGGGTACAGCAGTGGTCTCCGAGAACATCCACGCACTGTCGGTCGGGCATTCCACGTGCGTGACCTTGCCTGCGAGGTCGAGAGTGGCTGGGCATTTGAAGTCGTGAAAATAGGTGGACGTCCCGCCGGGAGAGTCGACCGTCGCGGTGAACTGACATGTGACGAGCGCTCCGCCAGCGGCGGGGTCTAGGCAGGAGACTCTGCTGATCTGGATGTCGCTTCTAGTATTCGCCGACATCCACTCAGCGAACTGGGCCGGCAGCGACGGGCTAGGAGGCGATGTCGTGGTCGTGATCCTCTGAACAGCGACTACGCCGCCGAGCGCCACCACAAACACGGCGAGGGCAAGAATGGCCCACTTCGCCGGTGCACCGAGTCGCTGCGCCCGAGGCCATGGGCTCGGGCGTTCAAGTCTCATGTTTGACGAATCTCCTTGCTCTGCAACCAGGTCGGAATAGCCGAAGCGCAACCGCCCCTGCTGCTGTGGCAACCTCTCCGATGCAGATTCACACCGCCCACTGTCGAAGCCGGATCCAGTCATGCACGAATTCCGTTCTCTCCGTATTCTATTGCGGGCTGAGCGGGGTCGTCGCCCGAACACGGAACCTGAGGCATCGGAGGCATCGGCGCCGCGCCTTGTGTCTTCTCGGTCTCCCTGTCTTCGTCCGCCTGGCGCGCCATCGCTTTACGCAGCTTTTCGCGGTATTGCGAGGCTGCGGCTATTGCGGTCAAACGTGGCTCCACGGATGGCCGCTGGTTGAGAGCAACACAGATGGCGGCGAGCTGCGCGTCGAGCACGCCCTCTACATCGGGGACGAGCGTGTTTCTGTTGGTGGAGGTCGTGCTCATCTCAAACTCGATTCGGTCCTCATTGTTCTTGTCCTCACTCACCTATCGCTCTCTTCCTCTTGGTACGTTTCGCGGACTATGGCTTGCCGACGAGGGTGCGCAGTCGCTCGACTTCATCCGCCAGCTCCAGGTGCAACGCATCCCCGCCGCCCCACTCGTAGGTGTACCGAGCCCGCACAACCATGTCGATGTCCTCGCGCCGCTGGCCCGCCTCAAGTGCACGCTCGACCGTCGCCCTAACGTCGGGGTCTTTCACGAGTTTCCCGCCTTTCTCGTCTCCGGCTCGCTGCTCATCGTGCGTAGCGACGTATTGGGCGATGGCCTCGCGCATGAGATCGCTGGCGCTTCGGTTCTCGCGGTCGGCTAGCTGGTCGACACGCTCGCTAAGCGCACGGGGCAGCCGAACTTGCCGGCGTGGCGAGACTGCTCCCGGTTCGGAGGCGGGGTCAACGCTGGGCCGACCACCGGCCCGGCGGATCAGTTCACGGCTTGATCGCGTTGCCTCAGTGCCCGTTTCGCCGCGCTCGGGATGAATGCCGCGGTCGGCACTTTCGGCCCAATCCGCAAGCTTGTTGTATCGGTCCTGGTCGATGTTCATCGGTCGCCCTCCTTTTGATCGAGTCGGTCGAGGAACTTCACGCGAACAGCCATGACATGAAAGATCCTCACGGTTGACGGCGGGATGACCTCTGCCATGACTTCAATCAGCGGCGACGTAGGCTGCAAGCTCGGCCCGATCCAGAGGTCCGGCTTAACGCCGCCCAGTCTCGGGTCATCAAACTCGGCCTCGTAGTAACGAGGATTGCTCATCGCGTGAACGGCGTCGGCAATGGTGAATCCGTGACGTCGGGCACTCTCGGTGAACTCGATGGCCATACCCAGTAGTGTACTACACAACCGTGTAGTTGTGTAGTACATATCTCGGGTCTCGGGTTCGTTTCCTTCACCCACCCCAGTTAACGCCGCTGCGTTGAGGTCTATGCCCTGGACGCTGTGCCACCCGCCAACCACAGCCGGTCAACTTGGCCGGTCTGGCACCGGGTAGGGGAGTGAGAACTCGCTAAAACCATTGGCGCGGTGCCATGTTGACGCCACCGAGGTCTGACATCGCTGGATCGGCGGCGGCTGTCTGTTCTGAACAGACCTGGCGGCCTGATGCAGGTACGCCAGCTCGCCTGAGGCGCATACCTGGGTCGCCGTCTCATCTGAGATGGCGGATCGAGCCCGCGTGTCGGCGTTAGTCGCCCTGGATGGATTGGATGTAGGCTGGCCAGCTCTCGGTGATTGTTTGAGTAAGCCCGAGTCGGGTTGTGTTGCGGTCGGCTTCTGTGAGCTGTTCTCGGCTCTCGGGGTAATGGATGACCATGCCTTGGCGGGAGGCGTCGCAGACAATGCAGTACGAGCGATGA
>Ga0315336_1000852_pt1 | contig 70515 bp, 84 predicted proteins | sample ASW5metaG_FD_204512 | JGI IMG/M metagenome (GOLD analysis project Ga0315336, IMG submission 204512) | Ammonia-oxidizing marine archaeal communities from Monterey Bay, California, United States - ASW #5 | ecosystem: Environmental > Aquatic > Marine > Intertidal zone | place: USA: California... | reverse complement strand
CTTTAGTTTCATTCTTTTTTAAATGTGTTTCTATATCTATCAATTTCCCCAAAATATCTTTTAAAAGTTCTACTACTGGATCAGCATCTTCATAACTTAACTTATATTTATCCATTATTTCTTCTCCTTAAAAACTGATTTACCAAAAAAGGTATCCTTGGCTTTATCTATCAAAGTAGTAACTTCCCCCAAGTCTGTATGTAAACCATCCAATTTATCATATAATTTCCCAATCTCTTTCTTTACCGAATCTGATTGTGCTGTAATTGAACTCTCTACCTTATTGGTTAATTCTGTAGAAGTTTTATCCAAATTTTTTCTAACATCCATCTTTAAATCTGTTAATAGACTTTGGGTTTCCGCAGCCAATAACACAATCCTTTCATTGATTTCATCTACTTGTGCAGACATATCAATTACATCTTGTTGTGATGGTACTTTATTTAAAACTTTAACTTTAAGTTGTTCTAATTGACTCTCAATCTTTTTTGTACTGACATTCTCTAATTTGGTTTCAAGTAAATCTAACTCTTGTTCTACATTACCATATATAGAATCTAACATATTAATTGAACCATAATAAATTCCAACCATATAACCTGATAATCCTACTATGGTACTTACTATTGTACCTACTATTAATTGTTTTACATTCATTTGTTTATCACTCCATCCTATTATATTATGTTCTTTTTTGTAATCTTCGTGGTTTGCCCACATACCCAATATCCACATAACTACTGTTACTGGCATCAGATAAATTATAAACCATATCCAAGTGTCATCCATCATATCACTTCACTAATTTAAAATAACTTAAGTTCTTCATCTGTTATTGATTTTTCCTCTACCCACCACGCAGGATATTTGTATGTTGTTCCCTTTACTTCCCATAACTCATCAAATTTTTCATCATATAATTGTTTAACTCCCATGAAATATGTTCTCGCCCCGCTAATACCAACATCATCTGACAAATCTATTGTTGTGATAATTTCCTTCGTGCGTCTATCAACAAGACGGTATTTCATATTATATCTCCTATTTAACTTTACTGTCTATCCATTTCTTTCCAAAATACATTATACCTAACCAAATAGATATTTCAATTACCTCAAGATATCCAAGATTATTTAATACTCCCACATCCATTTTATTCTCCTAATCTAATACAATTGGTATCTCTATTGTTTTCCAATCAGTAAATGCCCACTCAAAATAAGTAGCCCATATATACATAGTATCTCCTACCATAGTTTGAACTGGTGCAATCATATTATTTATTTCACCATATCCATTACTATAACTTACTTGATTGGTAGTAGGAACTTCATGTCCTTCAAATCCAATAGCGTAGGATGTATCTAATGATACGTATTGTCCATCAGAATTTATAGTTCTTCGTACGAAGTATCCCAATGTATCCCCCATATACCAATAATGAGAAGATTCCCATTCTACTCTCAAATTTGGTACATACGCAGTAGTATCTGATGTAAATGCCAGTCCTTCAATCCTATGAAGTGTTTGCCATTTTTCCTTATTCAATTGTAAATGAAAATATCCATTTACATCTTGTTGTAATCTAGGATTTAACACTACTGATATTTCATCAAACTCTTCCTCTAAGTCTGGTTTATATATCATAGAACCATCACAACCAAATGTGAATAGTAGTATTCCTAAACTAACGAGTATTTTTAACATTTTTACTCTTTCTCCTTTTTGTATTCCATTTCTTTTTAACATTTTTCTTTTCAAGGTCTTTCTTTATACCTTTCCATTCTTTTTTATTATGTGTTTTTTCTTTATGGTTGATTTTCTGTTTTATTTCGTCTTTTACCACTTCATCTTCCAATTCATCCGCAAAATCTAACCAATCTCTAGTATTCATTGTAAATATACTTATTTCAATTTAACTAACACTATAATATACACATAAATTGCTATATAAGTCAAGCATTTTTTTGTATTTTTAAGGTTGTGAGGGTATCAATAAATTGATCTAATGTTATAACTTCGCCTGTTTCTTTCTTAACTGTTATTTTTTCTAACAATTCAGGTTTTCTATCCTTTATATTCATAAGAGCCCCAAATCCCTTCTCTGGATAAAACTTACCAAAACTTTCTTCTCCCAAAACGTTTGAATCAAAGTAAACATCTTTTTCAGAATCTCCCTCTAATAATAAATAGTATAACATATCGCTAAATTATATAATTTTCTCTTATAAACTGTATGATATCACCTTTGGGGTTCCAACCTAATTCTTTTATAGCTTTCTTATCAACACACAAACTTTCTCTCACTTCACCTTCCCATTTAGGTATATATTCTTTTGGATATTCCTTTCCAAATCCTTCCACTAACTCATTAATTGAATAATTTTTCCCATTACCAAATTCAAATTCTTCTCCAATGTGTCTACCGAGTGTTGTACGATGTGAAACTCTTATCAACCCATCTACTATATCTTCCACATTAGTAAAATCTCGTCTTTGTTCACCATCTCCTGTAATAGTTAAAGGTTCTCCATTTTTAAACTGTCTCTCAAAAATTCCCAATACATTACAATACGCCCCATCTGAAGCCTGGTGATGTCCATATACATTATAAAATCTACATATAGTAACAGGTAATTTAAATATATTAGAATACATCTTACAAACCTCTTCACCTAACCATTTGGTAAAGGTATATGGGTTAGCGTATTTATCTCCGTGTATTGAAGATGACCCTGCATATACTACAGGAATATTTCCATTAGTCCTTGCCCACTCACATATATTTTGAGTACTAACCACATTTGAATTAAATGTAATACTTGGGGCTTCAAATGATGGTTGAATTCTTGGTAATGCGGCAATATGAAATATCACATCTGGGTTATCCATAAAGAATGAATAATCTTTTGTTAGTCTTAAATCTACATCAAAATATTTACAACCCTTTTGTTCATTTTCTTTTTTACCTGTAGAATAATTATCTAAAGAAACTACCTTATGTCCATCTTTTAATAATCTCTTTATCAAATTAGTACCTATAAAACCTACTCCACCTGTAACTATTATACGCATACTTTTAATTCCTTTTCATAAGTTTTCATTGACTTTATATTAAACTTAAATATTTCAAATTCCATTTCACCTACTTCTCCTGAATCTTTAAGTATATCTGATAATTTAACGATTACCTGAAAATTATTTACATTTAATTGATTTGTATCAAATCTAACCACTATATCATTCTTTGGTTCAATATGATCTGAATGAATCTTCTTACTCAAATCAATTAAAGTATTTGGTTGTTCTTTCTTAATGTAATCATTAGCACCAATTCCTTTATGCCCAATCCAATCACCGTATATATCGCTACACCAAGGTTCTAATTCTCTTAACATTTGAGTATTACAATTCTCAACTACAAACCCTATATCATATTTAGGTGATACAATAGGTTTCATCATTTCATCGTGTTGTACCATTGTTCCCCACTTACGAATAAAATTTCTCATATTTTTAGTTGTAGTGTGTATCCATTCAGGGGAATCCTTTCCTGGAGCTCCGCCTGCCATTGGATTAAACCTACTACCTCGACTAGTCATATGATATACAAAACCTTTCCAAGTTTGAACAAATTTATAATCTAATAAATGCATTCTATTAAATATATCTGAGTCCTCTTTAGATTGAGGTGCAAACAGTTTATCGTGTCCACCCACCTTTTCATAGTCATCTTTATAAATTGCCCACGGCGCAAATATACCTTCAGTAGTTTCTTTTGCCTCTTGCTCAATAATTTTTGTCCAAGGGGTTTTCTCTTCTAAAAACTTCATAAGTCCTAATTCATCAAATTCTTCAGGTTCTATTCCGAAGTCTTCTAATATCTTTTCTGGACCATCTGGATGTAGTGGTGGTTCTATTCTTGTTGCACTTACGACTGTACCTCTTTCCAAATGTTTCAATATCTCTGTATCTAAATTTGGGCAAGCATACATATCTGCGTGTAAAAACATAACTATATCGTTGGAAGCCTTCTCACATAAAAAATCATACCAATATACAATACCTTGTCTAACTGGACCTTCATTTCTGAATATTTGTACATTTATATCTTTATCTTTTACTTCTTGTAAATACTCCCAAGTACCGTCTGTAGAAAAATCATCCGCTAATAAAATCTCGTGAGTATAACCAAGGTTCTTTCTTATACTATTGTAAGACCATTCTAAATATTTCTTATTATTCCGTGATGGAATTACAAAACTAATTAATTTCATGTTCTAATTACTCCTAAATATGATAAAGTAAATTTACCATCTGTATCTATAACTTCAAAACCTAATGATTTAATTTTATCTACTTCCTTTTCATATACGTTATCACCATATTTTGGTCCAGCTATATCTTCTATTATATATATCCCACCATCGTTAAGTCTATCTATCAAATTCATATATGTTTTCGCTTGTGATATAGGATTATGATCCCCATCATCTATTATTATATCAAATCTTAGGTCTCCGAATCTACCGTGACCTAACAATTTATCAACTTTCTCCGTATCTGTAGAATCACATTTAAACTCTCCACCATCATTAATATCCATTCCATAAACTGTACCCTTTGTAAAATAATCTCTCCACAATTTTAAAGAATTTCCGTTTTCTACTCCAACTTCCAACATATTAAACTCTTTATCTTGATATGGTGCAAACCACTCACTATAATATTTTATATAATTATGGTCACCTTTATCTGTTGAATACGACGTATGTTCTACCCAGTCTCGGCCTGGAGTAGATGCTTCTTCCGCACCTCGCTCAAAAAGTTCAAGTAAAGTCATCTACTTTTTCCCATTTATCATTAGAATCTAATTTGAATGCTCCTATAAATATTTGATCCCATTGTTCTGGTTCTATCAATGATAAAAACAATCCCATTTCTCTCTGATACAAATAGTATGTATGTCCTTTTATGGGTTCAAACTTAAAATCTGAACTAAATACCAACTTACTCCACTCATAAGCTTCAATTAACTTTCTATATTCTTCTTTTATTTCATTATACCTAGCTTTAAAATAATGATTAGTCTTAGATATTTTTTCACTTTTCCAAGTATCTACGTCAGTTGGTTTAATGGCTGGCGCACCTACATTACTTCCGTAAGGTAATATTCCAGGATTATCTGCAACATTATCTGGTTTCTTACTCACTTTATATTTCCTCTTTCATCATGATGAATAGTTTTAGAATCTGGAAATGTAAAATTATAATATACTGGATCTGTTCCATACAAAGATTGCAATTTCAATACCGAGTCTGTATGATACAAATCTTTATCATAATCAAAATTATATTCACTTAATCCCGCATACATCACAGTTTCAAAATGACATGCTGGATGACCATTCTGTGCAGATACCTTTTTATATTCATCCAACCTTCCCCATTTAAATATATTTTTACCCAACTGAGTTTCTATAATAAAAAATGAGGTGTGGAATGGAACGGATTTTCCATCTATAAATTTACCATCTCTATCAAACATCCATTGTCTAGGTTGACTACCTACTTTATACTTTCCCTTTACTTCCATATAGAGAAGATCTATATAGTCTGGTGGAGTCTCTACATCCCCGTGAAAATGTAATACATAATCACACTCTTCGAATAACTCGCCTTCAAATGGTGTAGATAATCCAATATAGACTCCATCCATATGTCCTGGATTCTGGTCTACTTGATAGATAGGAAAAAAAGTTTCTTTATTAACTCGGTCAACTGCCTTTACATCTTGACACGTGGTAACAAGAGCAACTTTATGTTCTTCATTAATTCCCTTCAACCATTCATTCTGTTTCTGAATGTAATCTATTCTATGGGTAGTTATCAATACTCCCAACATTAACTAAATACCTCTGTCATATGTTTAAGAAATACTTCCTCTGAAAATAATTTTTCCCATAATTCCCTAGTTTGTAAACTACACTCATCACAAAAGCTTTTATTATTTTTTAACTTCTTTGCTAGATATACAGCTTTCTCTAAATCTCCTTGTTTTACTGATAATTGAGGGTGTAACTTTCTCTGAGTATCTGCTTCATCATATCCAATACAAGGTATTCCGTGAAATGCACAATTCATTGCGAATGTTCCAGCGGCAATTGTAGGCATTAAATGTACCCCTATATGAAATTGACTCAATATGTCTATCCATTCTCTCCATTGAACATAAGGTGTATAAGTGATATCTTCTATCTGTTCTTCCATTTGTTGTTTTCTTCCCATACTTACACAATGTAATGAATACTCTGGATGAAACTCTTTACCTACTATATAAGAATCAAAACCACCATACCAACGAACAAAATTACCACCTAGGATAATTGCATCTCCCCATTCATTTCTTGGAACAATATCATCTGTAATCATTAAAGATGGTATATCATGTATTGGTTTATCTTTTCCTACTAAACCTCTATAATAGGGAATATCTGTTTCATTCTCTGTTAGTATTCCATCCACATCTGCTAATACATTGTAATGCCAAAATTGATGATGTATAGGCATATCTTGAAATATCCAATTAGGTCCTTCTTGCATAAACCAAACCTTTTTACCAATTCTCCTAGATTTCTTAACCACATCTACATCATATAACCTAGCTCTGTCTTGTGCAGTTTTTGGTATCAACAATACTACGTGATCATAACTTCCTTCAATTTTGTCAATATCATAAAGTGGATGATGAGTCGCATCTAACGCACACATCTGTGCAAACTCAGTTCTCATATTAGGATGGTTTCTTGGAATCTTACCAGTAAATCCCATTTGTGATAAAAATGCTATTTTCATTTTTCTTTACCCCTAGCTAGTTCTGATATAAACTCACTCTCCGCATATTCTTTTGACATATAGGCTATCCTATCCTCACCAAATGTCTTAGTAAACTTGTACCCATTTAAATTAACCATAATATTTCCCCATTGTAAATCAGGATTCTTTCCATCATATGGGTCACTAAACCACTCAAATCCATTCAATTCTTTCAATGCCTTTCCTGTTGTACAAATAAAACTTCCTCTAACTGTCATACACTTTAATGGTTTATCAAAAAATTCTTTATTGACTGCTACTTCTTTCCAAGTCTTAATTGCAGCAAATGGACTATACTCATTCTTATTTCCTGGAGTTATGATTCCATCTGGATCCATACTAAATGCATAATTTTGTCCATTACCAATTATATCAAACTTATCACCTACTTGTTGAATACATAGATTTACAAATTCCCAATTCTTTATAATGATATCGTCGTGAGTGAAAAAAATTATATCTTCGTCTTTAAATTTAAACTTTTCATATAGTTGTTGATATCCACCCCACTCTAAACCTTCATTTGGGAACATCTCATAATCAAAATTTTTCTTTATACTATCTGGAGGTTCCTTCCTACAATTCCAAAAAACTTTCATTTCTGGATTATTATCATTCATCCATTTAAGACCCTGATAATATTCTTTTTGATTATAATGCCAACCTATTAAACAAAAATAAATCATAACAACTCCGAAAATGTTTTAAATTTTACAACTTCATTATTAGTAAGATGATTCAATATAACTCTAAAAGTTTCATAATTTTCTGAATTCCAATTATTTTGATTGTAGTGTCCAGCAATATGTGATTGAAAATGTACTGCACCATCCCACTCTCTCAAAGTTGTAGTTTCATTTATAGAATCTTCTCCATAAAAAAAGGAAGTATCAAAATTTATCCCTTTGTTAATCCTATCATGTGCTGCTATCCAATCAAAATATTCTGAAACAGCGTCAGCACTATCTTGAGTACATCCCCACCCTGGCATTCTGAATCCCTTGGGACTTACACCTACGGACACCCATTCATTTATAATATCTTTAACTCTATCTTTCGCCTCGTGATAACTCAACTCTAAAAATTCTTGTTCACCAATTTCCTCAAAGGTATATTTAAATACCTTATGATAATGTCCGTGTGAAGATAACTCTATATAATCTTTAGACTTCCACCAATCCACCCAACTTTTATTTCCAGACAATGGATATTTGTCGTGATAATTTGATGGTATGAACAAATTAAATTTACAACCATACTCTTTATTAAGTTCTTCTATATAACCTACTGACTCATCACCTTCACATCCCCAACCTTGTTCTGGATGCAAATCATCTATTGCAATTACTATTTTCACTTATATCCATGCCTCATTATAACAACTAAAATCATTTTTCTTTGAAGTCATCCAATACCCATAAGATTCGGATGGTTCTCCATAATACTTTTCAAAATTCACATTAACTTTCTTGTTAAAAATTTCTAATTGGTTTTCAGTTGGTGATAAATTTTCAAAATTATAAGATGGTACCATTTTTCTAAATTCCAAAAATTCAGATTTATGTTTATTAGCCAATTCGAAAATCTCATCAACCTCTTCTATATTATCCTTAGTTAAAATTGTAACATATTTAAATATAGGGTTTTGTTTATTATATTTTACTTTAAATTCTGTAAGTAAATTAAGTCTTTCCCATAATTTAGTCCAATCTTTACTTTTCAACTTTCTACTTTCACAATAAGTTTTTTCTGTTCCTGCTGATATATTAATTTCAAACCTATCCACTCCCCATTTAACAAAATTTTCAATATCATCCGTAGTAATTTTTGAAAAATTAGTAAATATTTTAAGTTTAAACCCACTATCTTTAATTAACTTAACCATTTCAATAATTCTTGGAACTATAAATGGTTCTCCACCACCACTTATAGAAATTTCTTCACACCCACCAAGTTCTTTTAAATCTTCCACAATAGTTTTAACTGTATCATATTCTATAAATTCTTTTGCCCAATGTTTCCAACCATTCCATTTTATATCCACTCCTTTATCTCTATCACTCAACATTGTATGAGACCAACTCCAACAAAAATCACATCTGTGATTACATGGATTTCCTATCTCAAATTGAAATTCTTTAGGTCCTGTTTTTGGAAACTCTTCCTTGATTCCACCTTCTTCATTTATTTCCTTTAAGTTGGCATAATGGGGGCAAGAATTACAAGCATTATCCCATTCTTTATTTTTTTCCTTTAAATTGTCTTTTAAATCCCGTCTTAATGTATTATATTTTTCAGATTTCCAAAATTTTTTAAAAGACCCATCCTTCTCATAACTTCCAACTGAGGGTACATTACCACAACATAACCAATATTTTTTATCAGGAGTTATTTTACCAAAAAGATGTCCAATATAACAACTTTGTAATAATTTATTCACTTCTTTTTTCTTTTTTTAGTTTTATCTAAACCTTCTTTTATACCATCTTCAATATATTTTTTAATTGTATCTGTTACTTCTGGCTCTTTAACTATTATATTCATATTATGTTGTCTACCAGCAACAGATTTTATTTTCCTTTTCTGTTCATCTCCTTTAAAAACTCTATAAGAATCTGAGTCTTCGTGGTGTGTTGATACTTCAAATACAACTCCAATTGTTAATGCTTCTAGCTGGTGTGGTTGACCTGGGATTTGTCTAACAACATCTCCAGGATATAATTTAACAGTCTTAACCTCTGCAGTTTCAGTATCTATCCATCTATAGATAAATTCTCCCTCTTGTACATACCAACTTTCATCTTTAACCATATGATAATGCATTGAAAATTTACAACCCGCTTTAAATTTCAATAACTTACCACAATACAACTCATTATTTTCTATAATAAGTTCTTCACCCCAACCTTTAGGCACTACACACCCCTCAACAACCTCTCCTATTTTCCATTTACCTCTAAGTGGATTTCGTATATCTCTAGATGTCTTCCATTTTTTAGTTTCTTTTGATTTAAACTGTTTTGTCTCTTTCACCAACTAATCTCCCAATCTTTAAAATCTGCGGCTAAACAATCAATTTTATAATCCTTTCTACCCCCAGCTTTTTCTTGTATTTTATTCTTCGCATTATTTCTAATTCCATTTAATCCGTGAGTCAATCCGAGATTACCATCACCTTCACCTGCTCTATATTTAGTTTCATTGTGCCAAATATGTAAATTCATTTGAGAAAGTACAACTATAGCACGAACAAATTCAGCATCTACACCTTCTAAATTTAAATCATGAAGTATCTCTTGTATCTCTTTTGCATATTCTTTCTTATGCTCTGGTATAAAAACTTCCTTTAACTGAATGATAGAAAGTCTATCTATTAACTCACTTATGGTCGGTAGATATTTTCGTAATTTCATCTTTTAACTCTTTCCTTGTAATTAATTTTTTAGAATTATTATTTAAATTGTGTAGATTCGTTTCACATACTTTATGATTCTTCATCCAAGAATTATTATTCTCTCTATTGATATGTGCTGCCTCGTCTTTCATCCCATCTACATACATTCGCTTTTTAGGATGATTTCTATTATGTACTTTCAATATATTTTTCACTACGAACTGTTTATACTCTCCCCCAAGTATTTTACCAGCAACTGTCATAAAAGAAGTGTCCTCTCCACAAGCCCAAACTCCCAAAGGTATATTAGCTCCTGCCATAACCAACTGACTTGATATAATTAATCCACTTCCATCAAATTTGGGATATGGAATAAATTGTAAATTTACCTCTCCAGTTTCCTCATTAACTTTATTCATCTCTGCTAATGACATTGTATACAAAATACTACTAGGATCATTTTCCCAATCCTCTTCTCTCTCTTTAAACTTCGCATCTGTAAATTTAGGATGTTCTAAAACTTTCCAACTGTCATCCCACATCTTTCTAACTGCAAATGTAACTATATATCTATAAATACTATTCTGATCTGTGTAATCCTTAATTAATTTCAATACTTGATAAGTTTCTTTTGGCAACAAACAATCACTTTCACCCCAAATCAAAAAATCTGTATTAGGTGCAAACATATTATTAAAATCACGTCTATAATCTCCAATAAAATAAAACTTATCTGATACCTGATATGTAACATTTTCTGGAAATCGTTGTATTTCTATATTAAATTTTTCAATTACTTTTTCAATAATATCCTTACTATCAGGTTGTTCAAAATATGTATTAGTATTCAAGTAAAAATCTATATAAATATTTTTATGTTCTTCTTCTGGAACTTGTTTGATTAGTTGTAATAATGAATCTATATATTCACCCACCATCTCAATCTCATACCACATAACATGACAACCTATTGCCAATTTCATTCTACTACTGCTCTACCTTTCATTTCTTCCCAATCTCTATTCTTTCTTACTTTGTCATTAACCCATATTACTGTTTCTAACAATATCATATCTTCATATCGAGATACTAAAGCTTGGGTATCTTTTGGTAAACAATGTCCACCAAATCCCAAATCACCATCAGGACCTGGAACAGCCCAATGAGATTTACCAAGTCTCTCATCGTATGTTGCATACTCTACAACCTTATCATAGTCTATTCCTATCTTATCACACACTATTTTCATTTCATTTGCAAATGATACTTTAGTAGCAAGAAAACAATTAACAAAATACTTTACCATTTCAGCAGTCTTACTACCAGTCTTAACAATAGTGGCGTTAGGAAATACTTTACTGTAAACTTGTCGTAAAATATTCGTTCCTTTCCTTGTACCACCTAATATAATTCTACTCTGATTCTTAAAGTCCTCAAGGAAATTAGCCTCAGTAAGAAACTCTGGATTGAATATAACATCAAGATTTTTATATTTCTTATGTAGTCTATCTGTAGTTCCTGGAGGGACTGTAGATTTGATAACTACTATTGGTTTATTATCCTTACTATAAACTTCATTCCACCCCATAGTTACTTCATTTATTTCTGATACTACGCTCTCAACTATACCGGTATGACAACTTCCATCTTTATTCATTGGTGTTGGTACACATATAAATATAATACTACATCTTGATACCAAATCTTGTAAATTAACTGAGCTTTTAGAAGTATTAAACTTATCATAAGTTTCTAACTCATAATGTTTTTCGAAACCACTCTTAATTGCAGTTCCAACATAACCTTGACCTACTATTCCTATAATCATCTATCTAAAATTTCATTAATATCGTTAATATATTCGGACGAATCAAATTTTTCAGAACATAAAACAACCATTATTGTATTATCTTCTAAATATTCTTGTACTCCCCAAACATAAGTTTCTTGTAATATAGAATCACCTGGATTCAATATATGTGTTTCTATCCCCTTATTGGTAGTCAAAGTAACTCTAACTTTACCACTTACACAAGTTATAAGATGCCTATCTTTTCTATGTCCGTGATTGCCCCGTATTTCTCCTTTAGGTACTCCATACATAAGCATTATTCTTTGTGGGTAATAATCTAAATCTTCAAAATTAACAAAACTTAATATTCCTCGTTCTTGTATATTGTGTTTTAACATCTATAAGGTTTCACTTTCTGTATTACACGTTCTACTTCTTTTTCTGTTAATAATTCATGATAAGGTAAACTTACTGTAGTTTCACTCTCTATATCTGATTTAGGTAGTTCGAAATCTTCAAATGTACTGTAACAATCTACCCAATGTAACGCTCTATAATGTATTCCTACTTGAATTTCTTCTTCTTTCATTTTAGACATAAACTTATCTCTATCAGTAACATTTATTCTATATAAATGATAACTGGTATGATTTAAATTGAAAGCTTCATTGTAAATACTTTTTACCTTACCCATAGCTTCCATTTTACTATCCAATTTTTTAAAATTCTCATTTGCTATATATGCTTGTATTGAATTCATATAAAATTTATATCCCCATTGTATAATAGATCTTTCCCAACTATTTTTTTCTAATGAATTTCCATTCCTTGATAATACTCTAAGTTGGTCTATTTTTTCTTTATCATTAGATACAATCATTCCACCATCACTACTTCCAACTGGTTTTGTTGGGTAATGACTAAATATCATTAAATCTTTATCATTCGCTTCTATTTCAAATTGATGTTTCTCAAGTTTCTGTGCAGAATCTATTATTTTATAATCTCCAAAATCATGTAAGACATACGAACCACCTACCCAATCAACATCATCGTGAAATGTTACTCTATTACCTGATGTATATATTGCATTAGCCACAACTGGTGGAATTATACTAGGTATAGATACTGTTATATCCTTTTCCAATAACGATAAAAATATAGCACTTGTAGCACTATTTAATGACACCGCATATTTAGCTCCCACAAAATTTGCTATACTTTGCTCAAATTCTTCTACAATAGAATCATTTAATAATGGTTTAAAATTCTTAGTATCAACCACATAGTCATTAACGTGTAATAATTTTATCATAATTCAAACATATCATGTAATCTTGTAAATACTTCTATATTATAATATTTGGGATCATTAAAATCACATTTATCTAAATCCATATTATCAAATATATCCTTTACAGAATCAATAGGATTATATTTAGTAGTAAATCCTAATTCTGTTTTCGCTTTTGTTGTACTTACTTTATAATTTCTCATATCTTCTATATCCAATATTTCTAAATCTATATCGTACCCTCTAGAAGTTAAATCCTTATGAATATCTTCTCCCAACTGTCCTACTGTATAATTTTTTTCTGATATATTAAAAATTCCAGTTAATTCTAATGGTGCCTCTATTGCTTTTTTATACGCAGATACTATATCTCTAATATCCACTAAAGGTCTCCACAAGTTTGGATTGTTAACTAGTATCCGCCCGTCCAACAAAGCACTTTTTGTCATAGTATTAACTACAAGATCAAACCTCATTCTAGGAGACCAACCACCTACGGTGCCTTGCCTTAACGATATAGGTCTAAAATTATCATCTTCCAAAGTCATTATTGCATTCTCACCTAATAATTTAGATATTCCATACGGAAACTTAGGGTTAGGTTTAATAGATTCTTCCATAGGTATATTATCTGTAAAACCATAAACACTACAAGAGCCTGCATATATAAATCTATCAACTCCAGCCTTCTTACAAATATATCCTAAATATGATGGTAACGCTGTGTTTTCTATAAAATTTTGTTGAGGGCTAAAATCTGCCATTGGATCATTAGACAACCCACCTAAAAATATAACACAATCAAAACCTTCTACATCTACTGGCTCAAGAGTTAATGCATTCTTATTAATTACTTTAACACTTGACGGTAAATAATTACCAAACCAAAGACAATCAACTACTGTTATATCAAATATAGCAGGGAGATCCCATATTAATCTAGAACCTATATAACCTGCTCCACCTATTATTAGTATTTTTTTCATATAAGGTATTTTTAAACTCTCATAATAGTATCTTTAAGAATAGTTCCATTTTGTAATTGATAATTTTCAAATGGGGAACCACCTGATATATAAGTTATTTTAAATTCCTCATAATATTTGTACCATATTCTTACTGCTTCACTATGAAAACACATATACGGATAACTCATACAATTCTTAGCATCAAGACTTCTTCCATCATACACTCCACCCCAGGGTTTTCTTCTTCCACTATAATGTATTATTTTTATACTATCTAAATGTTTCAAAAAACGTTCATTACTTCCCTTAGCACCACCGCCCCAATTTTGATAATTATAAAATTCAGTAAGTGGAATTACATCAGGTCCTGAAGTATATAAGGCTCTTAATGTATCTTGATCTCCCATAGTACTATTAATGCTTACAGCATGATTCCAAAATCTATAATATGTTTCTTTACCTAATATCTTATCCCCCACTACAATTATTCCTAAATTGGGCATTCTCCACGATATTCCACCATCATTTTCTAAAATAACTTCTGAAAAATCTTGGATACATAACATATCTGCATCTAAATATATAGACTTTTCATACCCGTCTTGCCATAAACATTCAAAAGATAAATACACATCATGATTGTCTTTACCATAAATTGTATTAGTTAAATTTTTATAAAAAGAAGTATCTTTTGGTTTTTCAAAGATAACATCTTCCTTGACCTTTCTAATTAAGTCTTTAGAATAGTCATTTAAATTATTATAATGGACTTTTATATCACATTCTTCATATACACTTAAATTCTTTTTTAAAGAATATATAAGTATAGTTGTTGCTATTGCAAAATCTGATGATGTTGCAATACAAATAACGTATTTTTTCATTTTATCACCTCTATGTAATCGAATATATTGTTGTATTTTGAATCTATTTTATCAAAAAGGGATTGTTGCATCATGGACAAATTACCAGGGTTAAAATAATCAGGATGACATTCATACTGTATTGTAAGAATCTGTTTTCCACCTTCAATCGGTGGTGTGCCTCGATGAAACCCATTTGTATCTGCCATTAATAAATCACCTTTTTTTGTTGTAAAATATTTTATTTTATCTTCACCATAAAGTTCCTTTATCCTTTTCGTAGGTTGTCTATAAGGACTTTCAAAATCTTCGAATTTTCTCCTATGACTTCCTTCAACATAACAATGAGTATTGTCAACTGTATCTGTTAAATAAATAAAAAACTTTAAAAACTTTGGGGAATTTGGATCAACATGAAAATGTTGAGTGCCGCCTTCTTCCCTACCTAAAAATTCTTTTCGTAATCCAAGTGCACAAAACGCTGGATAACATCCTAAATATGCTCCAGCTATATCAATAATTAAATCATTAGTTAAAAAAGGTAAAACTTCTTTTATTGTAATAGTTTTCTGCTCTACACGTACATCTATATCGTTAGGTCCACCACCTTTTAATTTATAAGGATAATTGTCATGCTGTTTGTATAACAGAATTCTATCAAATGCTTCTTTAAGTCTATCAATTTGATCTATATCAAGACACTTTTCTATATGATAATATCCCTTTTTTTCCAAAACACTTGCAATATTTAAAGCTTCTTTTGTTGGTTTATAATCAGGATATTTTTTCTTCCTTTCCTCTAACGCCGAATTGAATCTCACCAACGGTGTTCCACCACCTTTTATAGCTCTACTATCTGGCCATTCATACCAATTCATAATATTAACTCCTCTAAGGTTATTCTATTAAATCTTTTATCTGCAGGATTCCTATCAGATAAAATTACCATCTCAAACTTGAGTTTTTTAAACCAATCATATAATTCTTTAGTACTCTGTATAGCTTCTATCAATTCCCCATCTTGAGGTTGAGTTCCCTTTTCATCATCATAAACTTCTTTAGACGAATCATCTGATACAAAGTGTTGACTACTATCCCACTTAGCATTTGTATCTGGTAGTAATCCACCTTTTTGTCCTCCCAAATCCCAACCTATAGTAATTAACCGTTTACATCCTAAAAGTAATGTCAAAGGGATTGCTAATTCATAAGTTAATCCTGGACCCCATTTTATTTCTACACCGTGCCTAAAACTAAGTAAATTATCAAACTCTCTAGTAGCCGCAGTAGTTTGGTCGTGCATTGTAAATGGTGGATTAGAAACTGGTATAAATATATCCATTGGGTGCATTGACGCAAATTCTAAATGTTCTTTAAAATATGACTTAGCCAACGCATACATAACTATAGTATTATCAGTAACATACTTGGTCTTTTTATGATTCCAAGTATTCAATAAATGAAAATCTACACATTCTCCAATATAATCATAACTATGTTTTACGGAACATACCAATTTATCTGACAAAAAATCATTTAACTTCTGTTTATTATGATCTCCCAAACTTGGTCCTGCTGTAACCCAATACATAGTTTCATCTTTATATAAATCTTTTAGATAATCTAACCTTTCTTCTATAGAACCTAAAGTATTAATATGTCGTTTTATATCTGGTGTTTCTTTTTTCATTTCCAAAACTCATATAATCCAACATCTAATTCATATTCTTTCCATTTAAACTGTTTTCTTTTTGGTTGTAATTGTGCCCACTCCCACATTTTTGTAAGACCGTCATTCAAATTTGTCTTATGTTCAAAATCTAACAATTCTACAGATTTCCTATACGTTGAATATGCACTATGAACCTCATGTCTCTTTTCTAATTTTACTATTTTGCCTCCACCCATAACTTCAATTAAAGTATCTGCGGCTTCTCCAATACTTACATTAGTTATTCCACCTAAATTTATAATTTGTTTACTAGCCCTTTCATCAACCCCAGCTTTCCAAAGTGGTTCTACTGAATCGCCTATATATGAAAATGCCCGTCTTTGTGTTCCATCTCCAAAAAGTGTTATTGGTTGACCATTTAAATGTTTATTCATCCAAATACCTAAAACGTTTCTATACTTATCCCAAATGTTTTGTTTTTCTCCATAGACATTATGTGGTCTAATAATACACCAATCCAATCCATGTTGTTCACCAGCTATCTGTATATCTCTCTCACACGCCATCTTAGCAATTCCGTATGGATCTATTGGTTGTGGGGCATACATTTCTTTAAATGGTACTGTATTATTTCCATATACTGCCATAGATGAAGTAAATACTAATCTACTAATACCATATTTTATTGAAAGTGTAACCAACTTAGAAGTAGTGACCAAATTATTCTTATAATTAAATTGTCTAACAAATGGACTTAATCCTTCTGCCGCATAAGCAGCAAAATGATAGACTATATCAAAATTATATGATTCAAATAACTTTTCAATATCATCATCCAATATATTATAATCATAAAAATTTACTAAATTATTAACATGGTCTTTATAACCACCACTCAAATCATCTATTCCAACAACCTTGTGTTCTGTATTAGCAACAATCCAATCCGCTAAATTAGATCCTAATAACCCTGCTACTCCTGTAATTAAAATATTCATTTACCTACCTTACTTTGTCTTATAATATCTTCGTCTAACTGTTCCAAAATCATCATGCCAATTTTTTTCACAAAACTTTAAATTATCAATTAAATTTATTTGTTTCAAGTGATATAAACTAAGTCTATGATTTGATACTTGGGAAGCAGAATCATTAGGACAGTTACCAAGTTTAGTATATTCATTTAAATTATCAAATAATCTTGAAAAATTATTCATATTTTCTGAATTAGAAAAAAACCAAGTACCTAATAAACCATCATCAGTATGTGGATATCCGTGCCATACCGTACCAAAAGAACTATGTGTTTCACGTAGTTGCCAATATTCTAAATCATGTAACGTTCTACCATCTAAAATTTTCTTAGGCCACATACCTGTCCAAAAATATTTATGATCATATTCATCAAAAATTAAATCACTTTGCCAAGCTAAATCAAACCTAGCTAACATGACACAATCATATTTAAAATTATTTTCTTTCTCATATTCATTTTTTAAATCAATTACTTTTTTTGCACTACACCATCTACTATAATGACTCTGTGTTCTATTATCATCTCCCCCAACATAAGTTGGTATATCAAATATTATTTGGGGTTCAATCAAATGTTTTTTAGGTTTATATGTATTAATTATTTCATTTTCTAAAACAGTAGACCATGAATGCACAAAAACATCTGTATCATTTTTATCTATAATATGTTCTCTATACAAAGGAGAACTTATTTCAAAACATTTTTTAAAATCACCTTGTAAATCATGGCTTTTACCGTGAGTACTACCTACCAATCCATTAAAACATATAGCAGTTCTCATATTTACTCCAAAAAAAGTGTTTTATTATTAATATTGTTTAATATATCGTGTTTAATTTCATTATTAAATTGTCCAGCTCTTAAAACAACTACTGGATTTTTATATTCTGATAAAATCTTTGGAGATTCCACAACTAAATTAGTCCCATAAAGAAATTCACCGTGTTTATTTATATCATTGTCTAAAACATTAATAAAATTAGTTTTTAAACCTGAATTTAATAAAAATTGTGTAAAAATGTGTGCACCAAATATAAAAATATCAGACTTAATATACGTTTCTAATTCTTTATTAATAGTCAAAACAATATCATTTTGTAATTTTACAAAATTTTTAAATTCTTTAACAATATTTAAATTTTTATCAATAATATTATTACTTGGTTTACATACTGTACATGATACAAAAAAACACCAATTTTTCATAGCATTAGTAGAAAAATAATCACTTCTATCTATATCAAATCCTGTATTAACAAGTAATGTTCTCATTAAATCTTCATTTAAATAAAAAGTATGCTCAAAATTTAAAGCATTTGTATATCCTTGCTTTAACATATTATTTATTAATGGTACAGAAAAAAACATTTTACCTTCAGATTTCAAAACTCTGTTTAATTGTTTTAATTCTAATACTGGTTCATATAAATGCTCTAATGTATGAGAATGAATAATAAAATCATAGCTTTTATCTGGAATCTGATTCAAGTCAAATAAATCTTCAGAAAAACTAAATTTATATGTTGTAGCATTTTCTTTAAATATATTAGAATCTATTATGTGATAATTATTAACTTTATCAGATTCCGCTATCTTATTAGCTATGTGTAAATTACCACCACCTATTTCTAAAACGTTACCATAACACTCACTTGCTATAAAATCAACAAAAGTATTATTATGTTCAACCCAACTTTTTCCTACAGAGCCGTTATGTGTTTTTCCATATAAAACACTTTCGTCAATCAAAGTTTTAAGTTGTATTTCTCCACATTTATCACAACTTACCCACTCCATGTCTTGATAATGATACTCATTAACAGGATCAGTGCCCATATAAATAGGAAACTCTTTAAAAGTATAACAATCAACTAAAATAGGGTGCTGGCAAATAACACATTTATTTCTATGTTTAATCATTTTTTATTTATTCCCAAAATGCATTCTCCTAACCGTAGGAAAATCATCATGAAGATAGTAAGCAAAATCTACCTTATCTAACAACCCCATATTTTCCAAATGACAAGGTAATAATCTGTGATTTGAAATACCACCTGTACTATCATATATTGTAGAACCCCACTTTCCTGGAGTTCTATCCTTCCACCAAACATTGGGAGTTCTAGTCAAGTATTCATCCAAATGATCATAGAGAGTACAATACATATCCATATTTTTTGGACTTGAAAATGCCCATTGATCAATGACTCCTTCTTCATTATGTGGATATCCCACTAATGGAATATCAACTATACTGGAAGTACGACCATTTTCATCTATATTATGATATTTGTTATCTTTTATCAACGGCAAATTTTCTTTTAATCTTTTTTTGTACCATTCAGGATTAGAAATTCCTTCTAATCTATTCCAATGTCCTAACCAAAATTTATTTGGATCAAACTTACTAAAATTAACTGCAGTATTCCACGCTAAATCATATCTACCAATATACACCATATCGTACTTTACACCAGTTTCTCTCTCATACTCTTTCCGTATCTCCGCAACGTGTTTATGACTAAACCACTTATGATAATGAGCTTGAATTCGTGTCCCATTATATCCCGTGTGTGCATCCAATGGTACTGAAAAATTTGGTTGTGATATAAATTTATATTTAACTGGATTATATAAATTAAGTATGTCATCTGCCCTATCCAATGTTGCAGTATGACAAAATACATCACAATCGTTATTATCCAATATATATTTTTTATGATGGTCATAACCTAATTCTAAAGCTTTCTTAGAATCTCCTACACCATATTTACCACCAATTCCACCAACTATACCATGTAACCCAAATGCTATCTTCATAAATCTAAATCCACTACTCCTATATCTCTATCTAAATTTATCGCAGATGCAGTATCACTACCACTATCTGGTTTTCTATCATTTATTAATATTCTATCACCACCACCAATTCCCATTACAAGTTGGTCATAAATTATTCCAGCTTTTCTCAACTGTTCTACAGTAGATTTTCTCATACCTTCTTTTCTACCTGTAGTGAGAATTATATTATACCCTTTCTTATCCCATTCCCATAATTTATCTCTCGTTCCTGGAAGTACTCTCATTTCTTGATCCAAATTATATTTGGCAATATCCTGTACACTACCTGGATGTACTGTTAATGTTCCATCTATATCACAAAAAATTGTTTTTGGTCTACTCATCCTTTAAACGCCCTCACCGATTTAATTAAACCAGATTTAAGTTCTATCTCTATAATATCTACCACTACAAGTCTTTCTTCTCCATCATTGATGTGTATTTCTATTTCATTAAATACTTCAGTAGTATCATTAATACCATTAAATTCTAATCCTTGATTTTCAGTAATGACTTCTATTTTATCTACTGAATCAAATATATTTTTATTAGCATCTAAAACTTCTTCTTTTCCATTAGCTAGTATTTCCCAATCTCTCAAATAAACATCATCATGAAACATTTCACTTAACCTATCGAGGTTTTTATCAGAAAATGCTCTAAAGTATTCATTACATATATTAACGTAATCCATTTAATTCCTCTAACTTCTTTTTAATTTTTTTTATAATAACACCATCTATATCAGGTTTAATTTTTTTAAAACCGTTATCTGAAAATAAATAGTGACCACAAATTTGAATCAATCTTTTTTTATCAGATATATCAAAATCTTTATCTACCCATTTCTCCCATCTTTTAGATGCCAAGCATAACTCATACCATTTAGATATTGATTCAGAATCCATATGATTTAAATAGATTAAAGTTTCTAGTTGTCCAAATTCTGGAGCGATATTGACTGTATCTAATCCCATATCAAATCTTTTACTATAATCATCTATACTTAAATAATCTCCATTATGTTCTTTGGATTTTTTACCAAATTTCTTACAAACCTTAATCATTTTCTCTAATCTATATGGATTAAACTTTCCAGTATTTCTCATATTTGCTAAATCTAATCCTACTCCAGACTGAACAACCACATATTCTATATTATCAAACATATCATCAGATAAATTATCGTATAATTCTGTTAAAAGAGAATCTAATTCTATTGTAGAAAATTTCCGTATTGATTCTTCAGTACCAACTTCAAATTTCATATCTCTATTTGTATAATAACAAAATTCTATATTTTTAATACACTCTTTAATTCCGTCATAAAATCCTTGATGATTTTTCCAAGGATCTATGTGAATTATATCTACAAATTTACAATCTTCTTTTAAAGATTCATACCCATCATCATACTCATAACCTTGACCTGCTCCTGAATGGTCTCTTTCAATCAACGTAGTCATATCAAAACCAGCATATCTAACATAACTATGAAATTCTTCTGTATTCCAATCGTTTACATAACCACCATTATATTCCACCTGCCTTCTTGATGGTAATAATCCAAAACAATCTCCAAATTCATAATTAAATTGTAAAATAGCATCTACAACGTTCTTAGACATAGGACCTATAAAATATTTCATTGTAATTCCTCATGTAGCATTGACTTACCCAAGTAATATAATAAATGACAGTATGGATAATGATGTAATCCTGCAATATTAAGAAAAATTAACGCTGTCATTACTTTAACCTTCTTCCAATCCAATCCTTTTTCTTTAACATAATTTTCTAATATTCTTTCACACTCTATATTAGTATTCTTTCTATGAAAATCAAAATAAACACTATTCATATTTCTACTAAAAGTATAAAAATTCTGATTGATAAAATCATGAGATATAATCAATCCATGTAATAATTTTGCTAAATCATAATACAAATCACCGTATTTATATTCTCCACCAAAACTTTGTCTCCAATCTAATAAGGCAAATGGTAATGTTTTAGATTCTTCTTTTATTAATATATTTTCAAAATGTAAATCACCATGAAATCTTACTGGTTCTCCTTTAGTCACCCAAGACCAATCCATATTTTCTATCAAAGTAGTTAACATAGGAAGTTTATTATCATTAACCACTTCATTATCTGAATCATTATTATAATATTTTTTATAATATAGATAAATCCTTTCCATAGTTTTATTTATATAAAATTCTCTACATCTTCCATCAAATTTATTTAATTCAGTTTCATTTAACTCAATACTATACCAAAAATCATTTAACCAACTTAACAAATATTCAAACTTTTTACCAGTCACTTTATCTGATAAAACTTTACCTTCAATAAAATCATAAGAATAAAAATTATCAGTATAATTAGTAACAGTAGGAACATATGGTTCTAAACTCTTTGACCTTCTAACTCTATCTTTTATAAATTTCTTATCTACTGAAAACTTAATAGTTTTATTATTGGCAAACCATATTGCTTCATCGTCTTTTTCTAAAATATTAGGTTGGTATTCTGACTTTAATTTTTCTTTAGCATCATTCAACGCTCTTTCATTTCCAGTATCATACCAAGTAAATTTAAAAGAATTAAATGATGTTGATGAAATATAATTATCATTTGCCTCTAACATTTTTTTAATACCATAACTCTCACCCATAACAAGAGATTCTTTATCTTTCATAAATCTCCAAAAATCTTTATAATCTTTTATACCACAAATTCCTATGTATGAAAAATTTTTTGAATTTTTTTCTTTATCGTTAAGTTTTTTAACATTCCCCTCTTCATCCAATTCCAATGAACGATAATCACTACCAGCTTTAATAGGAGAATAACCTAACCAATTATGTGGAATCTCATCAAAATATAATTGCTCTTCAAAAATAGTATCATTAGAAACAAAAATAAATGGACTCTGTAAGGATTTTTTACATTTATTCATAGTAAGTCCCAATCCAGAATTCTTACCATCATAATTATCTATTTCGACAAAAGTAAAATTTCTACCTGGATAAGTTATCTCTACATATTGTCTTACATAATCACCACCATAACCAAGTGCCATAACTATTGGTACGTTTGGATGAAACTTATCTATAATATGAGAAATTACAGGTTTATTATCAATACTAATAAGACATTTATTTAAATTTTTACTTTGTCCCTTTACTCTGGATCCAATTCCAGCGGTAGGTAAAAATACTTTATAATTATGGCTCACTAGTCCCCTCTCTCCCATAATCATCTTCTAATCTAATCACATCTTCTAACTCTGGAGTAGATGCCTCCAAATATAAAATATCTGTAACTGCTTCGCATTGATGTACTATAAATGGTTCTATAATATAATATTCATCTGGTTTCAGTATAACTTCGTCCTTCCTAGGATTGTCTATTGTTCCAAGGGTCATTTTCATTTCACCTTCTTGCATAAAAAGAGTTTCATGTTTTTTTTCGTGATATTGTAAAGAGCAACGATTTCCCTTTTTCATAAAAAGTTGTTTCATTACATACTTTTCATTAACACTTATCCATCTTTCCCATCCCCAGGGTTTGTTAATTTTCATTTCTTTTTTAGACATATAAATATCGCCCTATATCCACTTGAATACGCATCATAAACATATGAAATTTTAATAGGACCCCACCACTTATTAAGTTTACCCTTAATTGAATCTAATGATAAATTCATCTTAGGGTGGTCAACTGGTGTTTCAAATACCATACAAAATTTAGTCATTTGACCAAGCTTGTCCATAAATTTATTCACTTCCTCACCTTCAAAATTTGGATAGATTTGATGTAAAACAGAATTCATAATTATTATATCAAATTTTTCATCAGATCCTTCAACATATGGTACTACATCTCCATTTATAAATTCTATTTCATCAAAATTAAATATATTATTATTTATATCTACCGCAGTTTGATAATCTTCCAATTGTTTTTCTATACCCACCACTCTTTTCGCCCCGTGAACTACACTTTGAAAGCAAAAGAATCCTTGATTAGAACCAATGTCTAATACTGATGAATTATTTGCTAGTGTCAAATATTGAAAATTCAATTTACGATATGAATCATATTCTTTACCATCACTACTATATCCTTTAAACTCAAAACCATTATCAAATCTAAATCCCTCATACATACCTGCTCTATACCATTTAGTAGGACTCAATCCCATAGATTTATATCTTTCTAAAAATACATTATACAAATCTTCTAATTCATGAACCGATTTACCTCTAGAATTAAAACGATATCGTTCTGGAACATGTCTAAATCTATGAAAATCTACAATTCTATCACCAATAAAATTTTTATTTGCTTTAAACCAACTTGTATCTGGAATTAAAGAATTCTCTAACATAACTTGATTATATTCACCTAAGATTGATAAAGATACTTGTAATTCTCTATCAAGAAACTCTCTATCATTTGTAGGTATCCAATCATATTTATCATAATCTGATTTAGAATTGGATTTATGAATATGTTCCATTAAAATAATAACAGACCCATCAACCTCATATAAATCAACATCAAATATTTCTGGAAAAATATCTAACTTTTTATGTTGTATATATTTTAACTGATCATACATTTTTTCTGCCGATTCATACGCAAAAGCATCTTCTGCTTGTCTTTCAGGATGTACTAATTTTATTCCATACCCTTCTCGTTGAAATGGACCATTTGTTTTCAAAGAAGTATATAAAGCATCCGCACCTTTCTTTATACCAGTGCTTACTTTACTACCAGATTCTATTTCAAATACTTCCAAATTATCTTTATTTTGTGATTCTACCTTAAAATCTTTTAATTTTAATTCTTTATCCATCAATCTAACTCATACATTTTTACGTTTCTTTCAGGTTTATAGCTATAAGTATTAGACAAATATGAACTATATTTTTTAATAGTAGGTCTTATAAAAAAGAACAAAACATCTCTTGGTTCTGTACCAGGTTTGGGACAACTTGCTCTATGTATTATATTTGGCGTGTGAACTGTATAACTTCCAGGTTCTCCAATTACATCAACAACTTTACCACCATCATCTAACTTTTTTCTTACTACTTCTGGTGGTACTCTTGAAGCCGCATACTCTTGTGGTTTAGAAGCATCCATATGTGGCGCTATTCTATATGATGGTAAAACTGACACTTCTCCATTTTCATCTTCAATATATTTTAAACATCCATTATCATATGTAACTTCATTTAAATGAATAAACAATTTAATAAATTCTGGTGGGCAATCATCATAATGCCATTTCCACGATGATTGCACTGCTTTAGGATCTGCCTCGTCTGATTTTTCAAATGCCCAATGGTGCCAAGAAATTGGATTGGGAACATTTCTATAAGGATGAAGAAATTCTATCTTTGCACTACACCCAAATATATCCCTTTCAACTACTGGCATAAAATATTCAGTTAAAGTATAAAGTTCTTTTATATCTCTCCAATCATTAACTCTAATTGCATGTCCGTGAGAATCTTTAAAACAGTCATCATTACGTTTTATCTTATCATCTATCTTTTTTCTAATCTTTTCTATTAGATCATAATAATTTTCATCTATATAATCATCAAATAAATTATTATTTACAGTTAGATCATAAACAGTCTCATAATAGTTACCTATTACTGGATTTATCTTTCTACAATATTCGTAATGTTCTTTATACGTTTTCACTTCAACTTACAAACTAACCTTGAATAACTTATATTAGGACCTGTACCCCATTTATAGTTATCTTTCCAATAGTAATACTGATATATTTTATCAGAATATTTATTTAATTTTTCAACCCACCATGTTAAATTTTTAGAACATCTTCGTAAATTATGACTATCTGCATGTCCATGATGTATAGCAAATACAAATCCTTTTCTCGTAATCCTAGAAAGCTCTTTAAACATTTTATCTATATCTGATTCATGAACATGTTCTAATACAAGAAACGCAGTAGTAACATCAACTGATTTATCTGGCAAAGGTATCGAGGTTGCACCACAACTAATAAATTCACATTTTTCTGTAATATTCTCATCAGCCAAACCTAATTCAATTGTAGCCAAATCTGTACCATATGCTTTACTAACATTAAACTTTTCTACAACATCTTTACAAAATTGTCCTTTACCACAACCAAAATCTAAAATTGTCTTATTATTCAAATCCAATATATTCACTACCGAATCTGGAAGTTTTTCTGTATTAGTTCTAATATCTGTAAAATTTAATGATGTATCAATTTCTTGTAAATGAAATACTTCTTCTGTTAAAGTTGATAAATCTGCTGAAAATATATCATACAAAGCTATTCCATAATTTAAACTAATTCCATCGGGTCTATTTCCATATTCTTTAAAATACAATTCTTTTTCTGATTTTTCTAATTCACTTAAATTTGGTTGTACATTCATCCTAAATGCCCTCCATAATATTCTTCCATAATATTTTTCTTTTTAAATTTATCATATAAAATTTCTCCAACCTCAAACTCCCAGGGATAATCTATGTCAAAAACCTCTAATTCGTTCATTTCAAATAACTCTGGATTTCCTTTGGTGAATGGTGTATCACCCATCCAAATTTCATCCTTGATAGTATCCATCCTTGATGCGTAAAGAGTATGAGCGGCTTCATAAATTTTCTCTACCATCTTAGTATTCATAATAGTAAGTCCTTCGGGCCATTTTGTAATCATATCACCATCTTCATTCCAATAATATTGTTTCTTTCCTATAACACCAAACAACCCATCTGATTCTGAATGCATATATCTCGCAACAAACTCATCAATAGTTTCCGACTTTAATAACGGAGCACACGCATTAATAAGTACAACATATTTATATGGAAGTTTATCACTCCACTCATACATTCCTGATACAGTATTTTCTTCATTGGCAGATTTTTCAGATCTATGAAAAACATTAACATCATATTTGTTACATAATTCTACTAATTCTTCTTCATAAACTGAACAATAAAAATTATCCTTTGGAATATTTTTTGAATCCAATACTTTCAGTATTCCCAATTCCATCAATGTAGTATCTGAAAATGGTTTTATCATTTTACGAGGAACTCTTGTTGAATTTAACCTAGCTTGAATTATAAAACATATATCCTTTAAAGATTTATTTACCACGCTGTATAGCCTCCATCTACTAAAAATTCTCCACCATTACAATAAGATGACTCATTTGAACATAAAAATTTAACTATCCCATTTAGTTCACTAACATTCATCATCCGCCCAATAGGAACTCTTTCATTATATTTTTTAGTAAATCTTTCTGATTGTGAATCTTTAACTCCACCAGGAATAACACAGTTCACTCTAATATTTGGTGCTAAATTAACTGCTAAATATTTAGATAACTGTCGAACTGCACACTTAGAAATTGGATACCCAATATGTTTATTATCACTTCCATACATTGAAGGGTCTGGAGAAACCACGCCATATATAGATGAAAAATTAACGATAACACCTGTTTTATTTACTCGAGCAAATTCTCTACATACTGAAAACAAACTTGTTACATTCACATTTAAATATTCATTTACTGAATCCAATGAAATATCATAAATATCATTTCCTTTTGGATGATCAGATTCTTCTATATGTTGATTCAAAGCAAATAAATTTACTAAATACTCTGCTGGGTTTTCACTAAAAAACTTTTTAACAACAGACTCATCTGTTAAATCTTGTCCCAGACTTCTCGAACATCTTATAACCTTATAACCTATTTGTTCTAAAAAATTACTTACCTCGTTACCAATGAGTCCTGTAGAGCCAGTAACAATTACTCTTTTCATTGATAATAATTTCCTATTTTTGGCATATCACATTCTTCTGTACATTTAATACATGGTGTTACTTCAAAATGATCTCTCCTAAATTTATCATACAACTCACCATTCCAAATATCATATAAACTCTTTTTGTAAGAATCTCCAAGAAATATTTCATTGTTATAGTCTTCCATACACATATGAACCTCTCCATCAGACTTAACACTCATTGACATCCAGGGATGTTTACAAAATTCTGACCAGTGAACTGATTCTGTACCATAAAATTCTTGTCTCTGGTCTGGTAACATTCTATTTCTTTGTTCTAAATAGTCCTTTAATGTTACATCTTTTCTATACCATTGTTGATCTTCACTTTTTAAATATATGTATACATCATGATCTTTAAATACTTCTTTTAATTTTTCGAATTCTTCTAGTTGTGTATCATTATGCTCAATATCAATCATAGTTATTATAATTGTTGTATCAAATCCTTTTTGTTCTTTTATGGATAAAACTTCCAAAGTTTTTTCATACGCTTCAGTAAAATTAGCTGCTGCTCCTCTAACCTCTTTAAATTTAACATCATCTGTACTTTCATATGAATATTTTAAATAACTTAATCCATAACCCATCATTTCCTCTGTCCTTTCCACATTTATATTTGCTGGGGTACAACTAAAATAAGATTCAAAACCATATTCTGATAATACTTTAACTACTTTACCTATATTTTTATCTAAAAGAGGGTCACCATACCCGTGTAACTGAATCACCTTAGGAATTACATAAAGGAAAAAATGATTTTCACTGGCTTCATCATCTGGTTTTATTCCATAAGTTTCAGTTACAAATTTTTCCCATTTAGACCAAAGTTCTTTACTATGTGGTTTAATCTGAGTTACTATATCTTCATAAAAATCTTCTTCTAAAAATGTAATATCTCTTGTCATTCTACTGGTACGAGGACACATCTTACATCTCATATTACACGCATTAGTAGTTTCTATATTATATATTATAGGGTCTTTTGATCTATACCGTTCAAAAGTCTCCATAAGATCTTTCATAGGCACTTTTTCACCACTTTCCAATCTTTTTACAATTGGGTGGGATTTCATATAAAAATCTACATCATACATTATCTAATCTTCCTTTGTATTTCGTCGGTTAACGGAAAATGTTCTTTACTCCAATAAGAACTAAAATTATACTCTGAATTTTCTCCCAAGTTGTAAAGTCTAGTATCATAATTTAATTCATTCAAAATATAATTCCATAATTCTTCATATTGTCCATAATAAATATCATAAGCATTAGATTCAGTAATTTCCCATGCCATATTACTTTTACCTGGTTGGAAAGAATGTTTTATATCATTTTTATTCATCGATTTAGTTTTAACAGAAACTCCTGGTCCTCCATCCAGACCTACAAAATAAAGTTCTTTAGGTTTCATCTCTAATGCAAACATTAACAATCTGGGAGCTCCACCTATTTTGCCATATACTCTAGTATTAAAACAACTAATTTTAGGATAATTTTCATAAAGTAATTCTAAATATTTTTTTTCATTCTCCCACCTAGAATGTAACTCAAACATTAATATTGGATTAAACTCATTTACATAATTTAAAAAGTCATCACTTTGATAATCCACCTCTCCACCAACAATTGCAATATCTACTTTCCTGTTTTTCAAATTGGAATTTAAATAAAAATGATTTAAAGAAAATATATAATCATAGTCTAAATTATGCCACTTAACTTCATTTGTAGAAGGTCCTGCACCTACAATTAATATTTTACTATCTTTAAATTTATCAAATTCATCCAAATAATTATATACTATATCAGTATTTTTCTTTATATTATTTGTAAATGGAAAGAAACTTTTTAATTTCTCCGCAGATTGGTCTTCACTAGTAAACGCTGGATCAAAAAGATGCATCTAACCCCTCAAATGTTTTCGTACTTTTTTCTCTGACTCTGTGACCTTTATTTCCCCATCACCACGAGCCTGCTCCAATTCTCTTATTCCACTCATTAATTTAAATAACCCCTGTGGCTCTACTGATGACAATTGATCAGAACCCCACATTGACCTATCTAATGTAATATGTCTCTCTATAACTGAAGCACCTAAATAAGTAGCCGCTACTGAAGGTGATAATCTAAACTCATGTCCACTATATCCCACTTCACAATTATATCTTTCTTTAAGTGTTTTAATTGCTCTTAAATTCAATTCTTCTATTGGGGCAGGATATGTAGAATTACAATGTAATAAAACAAAATTTCCAGCTTTTTCATAATACGGTTCTACCACAACTTTTGATTTTAACAAAATTACAGCATGATCTATTTCTTCTCTAGTACTCATACCAGTGCTGAGAATTACTTTTTTATCAGTATCTCTCGCCGCCAACAACAATTCATCATTGGTTAACATTGCCGAAGGTATTTTTATATATGGGATATCATACTGCATTAAAAATTCTAAACTATCTAAATCCCAAGGCGAAGCAGACCAATCAATATTTCTTTCTTTACAATATACATCTATTTCATCATATTCTTCTTTTCCAAACTCTACCTTATATTTGTATTCCAAATAAGTCATTTTACCCCACGGCGTTTCTCTTATTTTAGATTTCTCATCTTCAGGAACACAAACATCTGGGTTTCTCTTTTGAAATTTTACTGAATCACACCCAGCCGCTGAAGCAATATCTATCAGTCTTTTAGCTATATTCAAATCACCGTTATGATTTATTCCTATTTCTGCTATAACATATGTTCTCATTTCATCAATCCTTCATATAATTCATTTTGTTTTACTTGTTTATCAATTGTCTTAGGATGGTATAACGACAATTCTTCGTGTGGTGGTAAATGAGAATAAGTCTTACAACCAGTTATTCTTTCGTGCACTTTACCCTGCCAATATACATCTTCACTATTTCTAAATACTCGTGCTTGATAATCTGGATAATTTACCCAACCTTTTTCTGTTACTTTCCATCCCCATTTTTGTGTCCACTCATCGGTGAGACCTTCAACTGTATTTACTCTTGGTATCCAAACCAAATCAACATCATTCATTTCTAATATAGTATGTAGTTGTTCCATCAACATTTCATGTGGGATTTCATCTGCATCTAAATGAAATATATAATCTCCACTACTCATTTTCTTAGTATGATTTTTTAGGTCTGAGAAGTTACCATCAAACTCAAATGGATGCCAACTAAATTCTCCATTTACAGAATGACTTCTTAAATATTCTTCTACACCTTTATTACCGTTTTTAGAATCGTAGGTGATTACTATTTCATCTTGTAACTCTTTATGTTTTAATAAAAATGTAACTAATTTTTGTAACTCTATTTCTTCATTACATACTGTAATGGCATAACTAATTTTCATATTCGAATCTGGTTTCTAATGCTTCCTTTAAAGTATTTGATAATTTTATAGGCTCTTTATAGACTGGAGATTTTCTAGCTTTAACATAATCATAAGTTCTATATAGATTATTAGTTCTATTTAATGGTTTTAAATCTCTATAAAATCTTTTTATTTGAACCTCTCCTACATTTCCTATAGTTTCTAATTTTAATCCATAAATCTTATTTCTAGCATCTACTAACTCAATTTCTCCTATTTCCATTAAAAATTTTTCTATAACATCTCTGGGAACCAATGGTCTATTGCTTTCTTCTATTTTTAATCCAATCAAAAATCTTTTATCTCCTGATTTAGTTGGCACTTTCTGATCTTTGGCTAATACTAAAATTGAATGAGTTAGATTCTTTCTAGTTCTTTCATTTTTATACTTAAAAGAAATTATATCTCCAGACTTTACTTTAGGCCATTGCGTAATTACTTTCATCTACATTTCCTTCTACTACTACTTCTATATATCGTAGTGCTTCATAAAATAATTGATAATTAAATTCTCTAGAATTATCCATATCTAATTCAAAATCATATCCTTTTCTCTCTGATTTAATATATTTAGCCGCTTCCCAACAATAACTATCCTCAAAAGTTTTTGGACTTTCTTTTGGATATACTACACCCTTTTTTGGAACATTTACTACTGAAGGATACCAATAAATTGACCTCTCTAAATCATATTGTTTTAAATCTAAAACTACCTGCGGAGTATTTTTTAAATGTTTTTTCATAAATTCTGAATCTTCTTTCATCCTACTATCCGACATATATCCACATCTAAAACACATATATGATGAAAAATCTCCCTGAGATTCCTCTATACACATTTTTTCAGCCTTACATACTGAACAAGTTACTTTCTTTTCCACATTACACCTTTTTCAGCTTTGGAAGTTTTATTTTAGTAGGCTCTACATTAGAATCGCTAACCTTTTTAAGTTTAGGTAAATTCAGTTGTACCTCTTTCGGAAATTCTGGAACATATTTATCAAGAATCATTCCTAATTTTTCTGTCATTTTCTGTCGAGTAAAATTTCTAGCATAAATTTTCTGTCTCTGAGATTTTTTACTATATTTTTTGTATTGTTTAAAACAATTAACCAACTCTTTTTTGATCAAACCATAATCACAAGTAAACCATTGAGCTCCATCTTGATATATACTCTCTGGAAATGCATCCTTTGGAACTTCTGTTAATCTTCCTTTTAGAAGGGTAACGGCGTCCTTTTTAAGAAAATCTAAATGACCACTCCAATTACTAACCAACATAGGCTTTCCAGTAGTTGAAAATTCTAAAATAGGTCTTCCAAATCCCTCTCCATGAGTAAACATAGTCATAGCTTTTACTTTAGGATGATTGTATAATGCATTCATCTGGTCATCTGTCAAATCTCCGTGTAATAAATACACTGGGGGTAACTTCTGTCCAGGAAATTGTTTTTTAATTTGATCAATTTTACCTAATACCTCGTGCCTATCCATTACTGACGGAGTAGCACCTGAGGTCTTCAAAATCAACGCTGGTTTGTTTGGCTTTCTACCAAAAGTCTCATAAAATATTTTAATTAATGCCCCAACATCTTTTCTATCATTACCTAAACCACCCTGTAACCAATGACCTGTAAAAAAATAACAGAAATTTTCTTTAATTTTTGATAATTCCTCGTTTATCAAATCATCAGTTGTAACTTTTCCATAAATATTTTCATTGTAACCTTCAAACAATACTTCTATAGGTTTCTCTAAAAGTAATTCTCCAACTTTTTCTTTAGTTTGTTCATTAGTTTTATCAAATTTAGTCTTAACAATCCCTTCCTTAGTAAATTCAGATGGAACTATATTTAAATCCATCCTATTTAATCCTTCTATCCATTCAGGTCTTACTGCGGTAAATTCAGCTCCTGCAGTTATACCTATATTATATTTTCCCCATGTCTCAAATTCATTTGGAACTACAATATGGATATGAATTTCTGGTTGCTTATCTAAATTAGGTTCTGGTAAATACCTATCCAGTATTTTTTTATCTTCTGGATTATTTTTATCCAAAGCATTTTGTGGTGTTGATCCCCATCGAACTGGCATTATCTTCACATCATATAAATCTAAATCAATAAGTGAATGTACTATATCTCTTGCATGTGCCCCATAACCACTTCTTGTACCTACAGGTGCTGTAACTAAACAAACTGGTTTACTCATCTTCGTACCACTCATGCTCTTCCTCTTCAAATTCTTCTTCATAATCTCCACTACCATCAAATGTATATGTATTTGTATAACTATTTTGATAGTCGTCTGACATCCACACAAACTCTCCCTTGAAAGTAAAATCTAATTCTTCTTGTAATTTTTTAATAAGAAACAAAACTTCATTGGCATAATTATATCTCCATGGGTCATCATTATCTCCCATAAGAATAATATTACCATCTTCAACCTCTAATACTTCCCCTATTACATTCCATTCATTAGAATCTTCTGTAAATTCAAGAACTTTATCTACTCTATCTTTAGTTATTTTCTTACCATTACCTTCTAAATCAAAACTAAAACCATTATAATCACTCATTTATGCCTCATATAACTTAAATTGTTTTCTTGGTGTCCACTTTTCAAAACCTCTATCCATATCTTCTATGAATCTCTCACTCATTCTCTTAGCTGAAAGACAAGTATCTTCTCTCAACATCCACTCTCTACCTTCTAATCCAGCCTTATCTCTATCTTCTTTTGGTGTCTGATACCATTCATATAACTTTTCAGCGGCATCTTCAAAACTTGGTCTATCATCAAAAATATATGGTGTTGGAACTGAACCTTGTAGTGAGCGATTAGAAGGCCATATTGGTTTTGTCCAACTACCGTGAGTAAGTCGTGGATTATCTTTCCACTTCTTTGCATCGTGTAAAGAATGTATATCTGTATAATCTTCTGCTGTCAATAATTTACCATCAAGTCTAAATCCACATTGATCTTGCATTCCACCAGTAACATTCACAATCATTGGAGTACCCGCCATTACTGATTCTGCTGTTCCTAGTCCAAATCCTTCGTTGGAAGCCAGATTAATAGTAACATCTGCAAAATTATATAAATAATTTAAACATTCTGGAGTTAGTTTTTCCGTTGAAAATTTAACATTTTTTCCAGGTGCTACTGCATCTGCTACCGCCATCAAGTCAGTTCCATTTTCATCAATTGGATTTGTATGCATTAACAATAAACATTTATTTCTTTTTTCTTCTGGAAGCATATCTACAAATGTACTAAATGATAGTATTACATCACCTGGTAATTTTCTACGAATATTTCTAGCGTTAAAAAATACTACAAATTCGTAATCTTCAACTGGGTGGTTACTTTCCTTCATAAACTTTTGATAACCGCTGTCATCTATAGGTAGAGGTTTAAAAACATCTTGATTTATTCCATGTGGAATATAAGTTACTTGCCAATCTTCAGGTGGTTCTTGATGCCAAACATTATTAACAATATTTACAGTTTGTTTAGATATATTCATAATCAAATCACACGATTCATAATATGGTTCATTCCACATTGGATAAGGTAAATCATCCCATATATTATAATAAAAAATCGGTATCTGTGACCGAATTTCATGCTCCATAGAATATAACCAAGTCCAAAATCTTGGATCTGTATAGTGTAGAATTGCGTCTGGTTTTTCTTTTCGCATTACTGCTCTCAACAACTCTTGGTCTCCATATCCGTCACATGGATAAATCATCAAATATGGATCTTCAATTTCAGGACTTACTTGTCTTATATCATCCCGCATATCAAACACTTTACCTGTTTCTGGATGTTTAATAGCTCCACCTATCTGTACCCAATCATAATGACTAACAGTACCTAAAACAAATTCTTTCGAAACACAACCTACTCCTGATGACATTCTTAAATCATCAGATAAAAGTAAAATTTTCTTCTTTTTCTTCATATCATACTTCCAGAATGTTCTAATTCTTGATATTCATCTATTTTCTTTTTAAACTCTCCATCCGTTGTATATAAATCCAATGATCTATTAACAAGTTTTTGTAGAGTAAACTCATCTTCTAAACAAAACCTTTTAAATCTCTTATGAAGGCTTGTTAAAATTTTAACTGATGTTAATTTTAATTCTTCGTCCATAATCTCTTATTCCATATATACATATATATAAATATATACTTAGTTTATAATAATAACCTTTTTATTAAAGTTTTCTGCGTGATTTAGTGTATTACGAGTTCCATTTGATTCAACTCCCTCTGGTATAAAACCTACAACCATATCACTATAATTTGCTATCTCTTTATTCCTTTTAAAGTAATTCCATACTGCATATGGTTTACCATAATTAAATGCTTCCCTGATACAAAATTGGTTATGTGGAAAATGTGCTGGTGGAAATTCAACATATCTTAAATCCAACTCCATTGATACCTGTTTAGCAAATTTATCTGCTCCATATTTACATCCACCACTAACAATTTCCAATTTATCACCAAACTGTTCTTTACATTGAAAAATAAATTCTTTTATTTTTAGTTTATTATCGTACTTACGACTACCTACTATCGCCACTTTCATTATAATTATGGTCTGTCCTTTTTTGTATTTTTTTAGGTTTGGGTCCAGTTGTAAAACTTAAAATTTCATCAAAATGTTTAATACCTTCCACTATTTTAGATTTATCAATATAAGAATATGAAAATCTACTATTATAGCCTGTTTTATTATCATAAGTATATGGGATTATATCAAACCAAATAAAATCCTTTGGTGAATTTACGAAAGATGTTCTAATAACCGTTCTAAAATGTTGTCTAGATTCCCAATTTTTAATAAACTCCTTTAACTGTCCCAAATCTTTCTTATCGTCAGTATCATACCACAAATATAAAGTTATGGGTGCCAAACTTTTTTTATATATTTTTTCTAACTGTTCTATATTAGTATTTAAATTTTCTATAAAATCAGGTAAATAAAACCTTAAAGTTACTCTCATTCTAGTCATTATTTTATCCCTTCATCGCAATACTCAGTTTGATTGAATTCACAAAATCTACAAGTTTTTTTACTTGCATTTTTTAAATAATCTTTATGTTTATGAGTATTCCCCTCAAATCCATCTTCCAAAAAATTACTTAAATTATTTAAAACTTTATTAATAGATGGAGTCCCATTTGCTGGTATAAAAGACTGTACCCTTTTCTGAGGCCATTCTACTTTTTCATATAATTTTCTTTTAACAATAAAATATTCTACATTAATTTTATCCATTGGTATATCAAACTGTTTTGAATAAAACTGTTTATACAACAACAATTGATCTGTTTTGTTCTTATCTGCTTTAGCCCACTTATTCCAACCCATTGTAGAAGTCTTAATATCTATAATTTTAATTTTCTGATTTATCGTATTTTCAAGTACCAAATCTATAAATCCTCTAAAACCTACTTGATCTGTAAGTGGACAATCCAATTCAGTTTCAATACCTTTTAAAATCCATCCCTTTTTAGAAAAATAATCTCCACGCCGTTTCTTTAAAAAATCTAAAATTGCACACCCATCTTGCCAAAACTCTGTTAATTGATCAGGTGTAGTAAAGTGCTCTGACCCTTCTACCTTCATAAGGTCAGAATATAATTTTTTCATTTTAGCCAACAACATAGTATTTAAATCTAACTCATTTGCAGCTTTAGCAGAAACCTCATAGATAGTCTTAACCCAAAACTGCATAACTTCATGCATAGAAGTACCAAATAAAGTATGAATATTATCAGTAAAGGTAGACATTCTATCAATGTAATTTAATTTCCATCTATGAGGACATTGAGACCACATAGAATATTGAGAATAACTAACTTTTAATTTGTCTGACAAACTATTTTCCCCATTTACCATTCTTGACAATAGTTGCCATAATACCATAATTGGAAACATCAAGAAATGCATCTTCCATAGGTTCACCATTTACTGCTGATTCTCTACCACCCATCAATAAGGTTTTCAATCTTTGAATCTTATCATTCATTCTAAACCATAACCCAGTAAGAGAAAGTTTTACTTCTTCATCAGTTTTTAACTGAGAACCTACCGAAATATTTCCTGGTCCATAATCATGTTGCTTGTGTAAAAATAATTCGTATTGTACTCGTTGTAAACGACGAAACTCCGCTGTCATTTGGGGCCATTCTTCTTCCATCAAAGTAACAACTGACTTATCACCATTAGCATTACCATACGCTTCTTCTAACGACATACCTTTTTTTGTACTTGACTCTTTAATAACTTTCATTTTATAATCCCATTTGTTTTAATTCTTTATTGGCATAACCATACTTTGAAACTAACTCTCTAATTTGTTTTTTTGATAATAGATTTAAATAATCTTCTGATTCTGACTGACTTATTTGAAAATATTCTGAGAATGTCTGAATAACTTGTTTACTATAAATAGTTCCTTTTTTCTTCTTAATATATTTTAAATACTGCTTACCCTTCGGTAATATACTGGAATATACAACATAAAGTTGGTACGAGTCAAGCTTTAATTTCTGTATTTCATTAACAAAATCAGTCCACTCCATCTTCATAGATAGAAAACGGTTAATCATATAATTAGACCATTGTTTCTTCTCTGTTTCGTTTAGAGAATCCCAATAACCTTTGGTCTGTTTTGACGTAATATGATTTATGTGATCAAATAGTGATTTTAATTTCATGAATTGAAACCTTTTAAATAAATAGTTTAAAAATCTTCAAACCCTTCAATAAATTTTAGCGACCAATCATTTACCTTTACATCAATCAATAATGTAACTCTATCAGTATCTCCCTCATTAAATAAAGTATGAATTTTAGTAACATCAAAATGATACATTGTTCCTGATTCTAACTGATAAGAATCATATCTACCTTTAAATCTTCTACCAAAATCTTCCATAGTATAACTATTTTCTTCTGTCCAACCTTCGGAAATTTCATCATAATGAGTAACACATAACATAGAATCATCATTTGTAACAATAGGAATCTGAAATCTTTTTATATCTTCTCCCATATCTTTATCATTATGTAATCCATAAGATGTATCAGCCTTTCTTCTTAATAATCTGAATGAAGTTATCTCTGATTTAAAACTATCAAAGATTTCTTTAAAATATGGAGTGTGACCCAATACTCCCCTCAATGGTACATTATTATGATGACTTTTATATGGTTCTTTTAAATCATAAATACTCGGTAATGATATACAATGACCAAAAGCTCCATCCTCATACTTAAATCTTTCTTCTACAAACTTTCTATCTAGATCTAATTTTTTTAAATTATATTTTTTGTTTAGTTTTTTCATATCAAATAATCTACCAATTTAAAACTTCTCCTGTATAATGATTCTTATTCATCTAATTTCTTTATTAAAATTAATCCAGGTATTGCAATTAAAGTACAAAATATAAAAAAGTATTCCCAACCTATTGACTCTACTAAAAATCCTGTTTGTGATGTAAATATAGTTCTTGGTATTGCTACAAAGCTTGATAATAAAGCATATTGAGTACCTGTAAACTTTATATTAGTAAGTAAAGCAATATATGATATAAATACGGCAGTTCCTAAACCAGAACAAAAACTCTCAAATGATCCTACTGAACAAAGTAAAATTAGATTTGGTTCTACCCAACTCAATATAACATATCCAAAAGTAGATACCATTTGTAATATACCAAAATAAAATAATCCCTTCATTATATTATTATATTTTACTAACAAAATTCCACCAATAAAACTTCCAAGAAGTGTCATCCAAGTACCTATAAACTTCATATATCCAATTTGAGATTTAGTATATTCTAAATCCAAATAATAAGGTACACTCATAAAAAAAGCTAACATATCACCAATTTTGTAAATAAAAATAAATGCTAATATAATCAATGCTTTATTCTTACGAAAATAATCTATAAAAGGTTCAATTATTGATTCTCTCGATTTAATAATAAAGTCGCCCTCATCAGAAATCAAAGTAGTAATTATTCCTACCATCATAAATCCAGATAGACACAAATATACCAAATTAAAAGATATGATATCCGATAATATAAATCCTAATGAGCCAATAACTGCCATGGCCACTCTATAACCAATTATATATAAAGAAGATGCTAATGGTAAGTGTTTTTCAGATACGTTCTCTCTACGATATGCATCAATCAATATATCTTGTGTTGCTGATAAGAATGTTAATCCTAAACACAACATTACCAAACCAGTTAATTGGCTCGTAATATCAATGTATGAAATTCCAAGTATTGTTACTATAATTAATATTTGACTTACTAACAACCATCCACGGCGTCTACCTAAAAATGGTAATGAAAATCTATCCAAGAATGGAGCCCATAAAAACTTTAGAGAATATGGTATACCAACTAACCCAAATAACCCTATAGTAGATAAATCTATACCAGATTCTTTCATCCATGCTTGTAAAATAGAAATAGTCATCAATAATGGAACTCCTGCTGAAAATCCCATTAATAAACTAACTATACAATCCTTATTTATATAATCTTTAATCATTTAATATATCGTTATAATTAGATTTCTGTTTAATAAATTCATAATCAGATTGGCAACACCCAATCGTTTCATCATCATACTCTACCACTCCCCCGCAAATATCCCCATTTGGTTTTGGCCATCTACAAGACCAAGTATTTTCAAGTACTTTTTTAAAATCGTAATTAATGGAATCTTGAACCATTTCTTTTCTATAAGTTTTTGAAATTGGAAACTTCCAATATTTGTAAATATCTAACTCTCTAATTTCAGAATGAGATATTAAAAAATCATCGTTCATATGTTCTCTCAACAATCGAGTTGCTGGTGAATAACCACCAACATTAATATCTTTTTCATAACCAATTTCAAAAATTTCCTTTCGGTGTAGTGCATATTGTGCCATAAAAAAATTTTGATCAATAAGTCTACGACTATGATTATATTCTTCATGTAGAAATCTAAGCTTTTTATAAACTTCTTTATTTATTGGAAATTCTTCTACTAATATCGTTGGCGGAAATAGACTTTCTGTATAAGGAAATTGTTTAATTATCATTTCCCTTAACTTTTCCATAACCTTAACTTCCACCTCTCTACTATCTCTACCTAACGGATAAGGTGGATAATAACCATCACATGGAAAGTTCAAATAATAAGTTTGTATCGGCTCTCTATCTACAATTACTGACTTACAAACCAAATAAGTGGAATCCATACCACCACACCAAAAAATATTATGAATATCTTCGTTCTCCAAATACATCTTTATCTAAAACCGTTTCTCGTTTGTCATCATAAGCAGGACACATATTACATACATCCTCTTCTTCTTTTTTCATCCAATTTACCATTTCTTCAAAAGTTATATCTCCACTTAAAGGTTTATATTTAAGATATGGTGTCCATTTTGGATGAGTTTGTAATCCAAATTTTGTTAAAACATCTTTTAAATATGCAATATGTTGACATTTCCATAATTTATTTTCATACAACTGAATATTTGCTATCCCACCCTTTGCCCAACTACAACAACAAATTTCATAGCTCTTTTTTGGTTCGTTATCTTCAAAAGGTCTCATGGTTACACCATCTCCTTTATATTGCTTTCTCCAAATACTTGTATTATCTCCCCTACCACCACCTTTATCCGTATCTTCAGGTGAAAAACCAAAATCGGTTGAATAATCATATGAACGATAATCTAATCCTTCATCTGACCACTTTAATAATATTTCTCTAATTGGATCTATTTTATCACGATACTTTTTTTCTTGTGAATGATCTGTTAATTTTAAAACTATTTTATTATCAATTAAAACATCTTTTAAATTTTTATGTTTATGTAAATAAGTTCCGTTTGTAAAAAGTAGAATATTATTATCTGGCATATACTTTCTTGATAACTCAATAAGCTCAACTAAATTTCTATGTAGAGTTGGCTCTCCACCGAGTAAACGAAATTCCAACGGTAATTGATTAAATTTATCACTCCAAGTTTCAAGATAATGTTTAAATCTTTCAGTAGATAAATAACCATTAAGTTTATAATTGGAATAATGACTACACCCACTACAAAAAAAATTGCACATATGAGTTAAATGTATTTCTACAGTATAATCAAATGGTTTTTTATATATGAATGGTTTATCTTTGTTATCTCTAATATAATCCACTTACAACCTACAATCTATTTTTATATTTAATACTCCCACAATGAAGAACTATGTTGCGTTACCATTTGAGTTAATATATTCTCAGTATATTGTGCAACGTTGGTACTATAATTAGACCAATTGTATGTAGTTCCACTGGCAATATTATATGATAATAAATCCATTTCTTGTTTATGTGCATCTGATCCAGAATATGCCCCTGTATGAGATGCCTTATCTGGTTCTGAAATCGTATACATTTTATTTTCAAACAACACCAACTTATCATCACAAAATAAAGAGTTATAATATGAAGTTGAATCCGAACCACTACCTGCAGATTGTCGATGGACTAACTCTTGATTCGATGTTGTATCCACACTACCTACAGTTCCTTCACCCATCGATGAGCTAACATAAACATCACCAACCACTACATCCGAAGCCTTTGTTATTTCCCAGGTTTCCCCACTCTTAATAGGAATTAAAGCACTGCTATCAAAAACTGTTCCATCAATAGTTACACATTCCTCACTATAATTTGAATAAAATGAAAACTTATTACTTCCAGCAGTAAAATTAAAACTACCTGTATATGAAGTATAAGAGTCAATTCTTGTAATGGGTGTGTTATAATTGGCATCTTCTAAATCTAAACTGTCTATTTTTACAGCCTTAACTTCATCATTGGCTAATGACTCATTTACACTAGATAAATGTATTTCTAACGGTGTTTTAGTACTACCATCGTTTAGTGTAATTTTTGTATTTTCACCACAAACACCTGCATATATTAATTTATTTTTTAACTTTAAATCTTTATTAGAATAATCAGTAAGTGTGTTTCTTCTAAATGAAATGCGACCATCACCAACATTTCTATGACTACTAATTGGAATTACGGTACCATCATCCGTTAACACTACTTTATAATTAATATCTCCTACAAAGTATCCCCATTTATTGTTATCAGGAGTACAATATTGTTCAACTGCTGACACCGACTCATTTGACGCAGATATACTATTATCATTATCACTCGTCTCATAAAATGAAATACCAGTTGCATTATCTGCAGTAGGTACTTTCCAAACAAAATCTGGTATTCCTGCTTCATTATTAGATGTAATTACGGTAGATCCTCTATCTGGCATCAAACTTCCACTACCAATTCCGCTTACAAAATTTATAAGATTTTCTTTATTAACTGCATAATAATCTAAATTACTATTTACATTTGCACAAACTCTTAAATCTAATGTAGTACCACTATCTATTTCATCTAACCCAGACACGTATGCATTTGAATCTAGGTATATTGAAGCAGAAATATCGTGAGTAGCAAGACTTGATGAAAGTTTAGAAAAAACTTCATCTGATACTGATTTATTTGTATTAGTCTTCCAATCTATCGCATAATATGCGTTAGCACTATGATGTAATTTAACTTCAGTTAAACTTTGATCTGAACAATACTGTGCTAATGCATCAAAATCAAAATTATACTCTGGTCTGCTATATCCCCCCATAGATACATCTGTATTTATTTCTAGTAATTTTAATGAACCATCAGATGCAATCCAATCAAAACTAACTACTGTACTTTTCATATTTAATTCTCCAGGTAATGGTCGCTATATATTAATAAATATCATCACTTTTTATATTTTATAAAAGATTCATTATAGAAATAACCTTCTAACATAGGTAAATATATTATCCCAAGTTCTTTCATTTGACTTTTATAATAATTTAACAATTTTAATTTTTGTTTAACCTCATCCAAACTTAAACCTTTTCCGTGATTATCAAAACAATATAAGTTATCCAAATCTGGAATTTCTTTCTCTACACACTCAAAAACTTGTCTATGATGTGGATGTTCATAATTATTATCACCAACTTCATTATGAGTTAAAACCATATTCCACTCTTTCTCTCTCAACAAAGTATGTAACTTTTTTCGAATACCATCCTGGTCTAAATCTACTTTCCATTCATCATGAAAATTCCATATTTCATAATCTACCTTTACTCTTTTCATTACACTTTCAAACTCAGACCTTCTAACTGTATTATCTCCATTAGTGACACAAATAACTTTATGAATAAATCCATAAGTCAATAATGAATTTCCTGCAAAAATTGTCTCATCATCTGGATGTGCAACAATTAATAAATTATTTAACATTTAACTCCTTAAACTTTTCATAAATATAATTTTGTTGTCCTACAGTAGGATGTGTTAAATCTCTTGGTATCAAAGAGTCATCACTATCTTTATCATACTTCTTAAATATTTTACCTGTTAGATGGTAATAATTACATCCAATATCTTGAGATAATCCTTTAATAGCATTACTATAAGTTTGTTGTATAAGCTTACAATACTCGTCACTAGACAAAACTTCTTGAAAGAATTTATTAAATGATTTATCTCTTTCTTCCCAATTGTTTAATTGTAATATATTACCATTATGAAAAAATTCAAATCGAGGATGTGGGTATGTAAAATGAAAAATATTTTTAATTTTTAATGTATCTTTCCATCCTAATAATAACCTATAATCAGTTTGTATTCCACAACCCCCCTGTGATAGATTCCAAAATTTTCCACCAACTTCTTTATTTACTTTATATGCCCAAGTATTTTTTAAATGGTGTCCTGTTCCCATAGTTACACTACACCCAAGAAAAACATTACCTTTATCTGTAGTGTTAAAATCATCAGGAGTTCTAAATCCATTATTATTAAATCTATATTCTATAGGATTTTCAATATAATATTTTATTGACTTATCTTCTAATGTATATTTAATAATATTTTCTTCAAATAATTTTGAAGAATCTCCTGGAGTCCAATCTAATACTTTATCTTTAGGATAAAAAGAGTATTTGTAATTTACAGTACTCAAATCAATTTCCTTAAATAATTAGCCAACTCTATATGTCCTCTTTCATCTGGATGTATTTTTTCCTTCACCAAATCTAAAATTTTATTTGTTTGTAAAAACGAAGTAGGTAATTTCATATCTAAATTAAACCTTTTAATTGGATAAAATTGATAAATTCTATGATTAAATTGATTACATATTGTATCTACTGACCAAATATATCTTACTAATTTATCTTTTACATCATCACTACTATAATATTTTTTATAATATTTTTTTGCAAAATTAATTGCTTCATCATCTTGATTTATATCTACAAAAGATGGTACTATCCCAACATAAGAATTCGAATCATTTGACCAAAATTCCGTCCTATGTGGAAATGTCCATTGAATTATATATATACTACTTTCTTTATTACTTATAACATGATCAAAAAAAGTTCTAAAAATTCTATCATTACTACCACCTCTCCATCCATAATTTTCAACTTCACAATTCAATAATGAACCAATAACAAATGGGTAACTTTTTTTAGATGGAGTATTATATTTTAATTTTAATGGCATAAAATTTCTTGGATCGGTCTCGTCATTATACCATTCTGGTAAATCATCTAAATTTTCTCCAAAAGTAAAAGAACATCCAAATACAATTAATTTTTCCATTTATTTTACTTCAAATTTTTCTAACCAATTTGAACCTACATGCCCCATCTTTTTAACTACACTTATAGATTTCCAATTCCAACCATCTTGATAATTTACATCAGTAGTGTAACCGTTATTATAACTCCAATTATATGACGCTGATATAAAATCTTTAATAAATGTAGGATATTTTCTTGAACTACGATATGATGGATGACACCACCAAGATCCAGAATATGTATAATTTTTTGGTAAAGTTATCTTAAAATTCCAATCATCATGGTCTCTGAGATAAAATGTATTTATATAATACCAATCCCATTGTACTGCCATTCCATCGTGAAACGCTATTTGCAAAATATGTCCTTCTTTTATTCTTCTCTCAGCTTCTTTCCATGTCCAATTATAATTCCAATCAACTCCTTTTTCAAATTCCTCAAGTCCCCTTAATATTTCAACTTTACGTCTATCTAAAGAATTTAAGTCAGTAATAACCTCAAACTTTATATCTTTGAAATCTACATCAATCTCTTTAAAATTTTTCAGTTTATTTTCTGCAAACCAAAAACTTTTACTATATAATCTATACCATCCTTTTTCATTATTTACAATTGACCTATATCTATTCTTTCTACTTTCTTTTACTTTAGGAATATCAAAATTTACATCTTCTCCCTTTTGACTTATTAATGCATAAATAAATCTTTCTAATCCCCAACCCCAACAACCTGAGGATACATCTTTTGTTTGTGAATTTTTTATATTAAACCTATCATGAAAAGCATTGCCAACAAAATTAAATGATCCTACTGGTAAGTATTTATCTTCATTTGGAAAATATAACTTATATTCTATTTTAGACCCATGAACTCTTTGAGCTCGTTTTTTAACTTCAGATTTCGCACCAAAAAAAGGATCATTTGCTACTTCAAATTTATAATCTAATTCTAAGTAGTCAAATATCTGTTTTACATAATTCACCGATTTTACAAAACAATCCTCTACATAATTATAACTTCCTATATGTACAATCTCTTGCCCAGTAAATTGTACTAATCTCGTCAAATCATTCAATTCACCTTCTTCAAACCTATTACATTTACCAGTCATCACATAAGTTTTATTTCCATCAACTACATCATTTGCATATAATGCGTATAAATTATAACATACAGTTGGTGAATTCATTCCTATATCAGAACCATCTAAATGTCTATGAATCATTTGAGCCTGATTAGAAAAAGAATCTAAATAATTACTTCTTTCTGCATTATCAGGAGATAATATAGAAGGTGTCCATAATTCTTCCCCATCAAAAATTTCCTCTACAAACTTTTTAGTTTTAATTTGAATTTCATTATATAACGCTAAATACTTTCCCCCCAAAACAAAAAGTCCATTGCCTACCTGTTTAATCATGTAGTCTCTAATCCACTACCTTCTAACAATGATTTTGGTACTTGTCCACAATTTCCACAACTATAAACCTGAATTGGCACTAATCCTTCTTGACCATTTGGTGATAAAATTGCAGAAACTTTTTTAATAACAAATGAAGTGATAAAAAGATAATTTCCACAATCATCACATTTTATAGTATCAGCTTTTGATAAATCTACTGACTGTTTTGCTTTAGGAAGTGGTTTCATTGGTTTAGTACTCATTTTTCTAACTCCTTTAATGTAACTGTTGCAACACCATGTTTCTGTACCACTAATGTAGTACACTTTTGAGCAAATTCAATTGCCTTATATATATTATTTGAATCTAAATACCCTCTAACTAATCCTGCCAAAAATGTATCCCCCGCTCCACTCACATCCTTAACAGGAACTTTTTTAACTTGATATTCTAATCCTTTATATCTACAACCCTTACTACCTAAAGTAACAATAAGTTTATCTTTAAATTCATCATCAGATAATAATATATGATTTTTTATATATTCTAACTCATTTATTTTAATAAAATCTGCATCTTTAATCCACTTACCAAGTTTCTTTTTGGTATCAATAAACACATTATTATTATTTTCACAAATATGTTGAATATCTTCTTCTTCTAAAAACCCTTTATTATAATCTGAAATAATAATAGCATCATAATAATTTTCAGTATTTGAACCAAATCCAAATGGAGGTCTTTCAAATTTATTCTTTGTAATACCTTTTAATAAAGTTTCTTCAATTCTTTCACAATAATCATGTTCATCAACTCTTAATACCATTTGACCTGAACGATTTTCTACATATCTTTTTTTAATAATACTATTTTTATTTGTTACGGTATGAATGTGCATATCTAATGATTCAACATTATCTGCAACATTTCTTGCCATACCACCATTTGATTCTTCGTGTGTTGGTTTAAAAACTGGTACTGGTGCTTCAGGACTTATTCTCTCTATATCACCATATATAAAAACATCCTTACAACTATCTCCTATAACTAATATATTCATAATAACTCCTAGATTATTTCATCTATTAATCCTAATGATTTACAAGTTTCTGCGTCCCATAACAAATCATGCTTTAATATCTCATCTATTTTTCTCATTGGAACTTTTGTATATTCCTTATATACCCTTTTAATAGTTTCCATCATTAAATCAAGATTCTGTTTTTCATCCTCAAACTCTGAATACTTTCCCCAAAAATTTGTGGATAATTGGTGAATCAGCATATAAGAATTTCTACTCATGTATCTTTTCGTACCAGCTATTGAAAGAAATGTTGCTGCACTTGCAGCAAATCCATCTACATAAGTATGAACTGGAACTTTACATCTCAGTATCGTATCCATAGATGAAATTCCTGCAGTGATTGAACCACCTCCAGAATTTATATATAAATGCATGCCTGGTGGTTCAATATCTAAGTTATTAGCTAAACTAAAACTTTTAGATTGTAACTCTCCTACTTTCTTATTAAGTTCTACTGCACTATCCCTATTCACTCCAGCATAAAAATAAATTTTATTTTCATTTACAGCAATATGTTTATAATCCCCTTCACCACCACGTTTTTTACTTGGTTTTACTCGATCTTTATTTGGAATTTCTCCCCAATACTTTTCTTCTTTCATCGTATCTCCTGTAATATTTCAATTAACATTGCCATCGCATTTATTTCTTTATCAACTACTTGACTATCTGATTGTTCATATTTAGCTATTAATAATATAACTTCCGCAATATGTCCACTACCATAACTATCTACTTCATCATATAGTAATCTAAAAAAGTCTGCAAAATCTGAAACTTTTGCGTCTGCCAGTATTTGTCTTATTTCAGTAAATGTTTCTTTTTTAGATTTACTAGATTTTAAAACTTCTAATATTTGTAACTTATAATCATTTAAAATAATCTCTCTCGCATCCATCCGTAAAATACCATCTACAACCTGTCTTTGTGATGTATTTATAACCTTTCTTATATCTGGATATGCTCCATTAATAATTGTAGCTATATCATCCACTTCAAATTTTACATTCTCATTAGTTAATATTTCAGATAAATGTACTGCCACTTCTTTTTTGGATGGTGGTACTATCTGAAATGATTGACACCTAGATTGTATTGGGTCAATAATTCTTTCTACATAATTACAAGTTAGAATAAACCTACAATGTCTACTAAATGTTTCCATTAGGTTTCTTAATGCAGCTTGAGCGTTAGGTGTGATGTAATCACACTCATCTAAAATAATAACTTTTAACGATTGAAATCCTAATGTAGATGCAAAACCTTTAACTTTATCTCTAACTGTATCTACACTATTCTCATCAGATGCATTTATATACAAATATTCACATTCTATAGACTTTGTAATAATCTTTGAAAGCGTGGTTTTACCAGTACCTGCTCTACCATAAAATAATAAGTGTGGAGGATCATTAGTTTCTATAAAAATACTAACTTTAGATTTTAAATGTTCATTCCCAATATAAGTATCCAATGAAGTAGGTCTATATTTTTCATTCCAAATGCCGTGATGTTCTATTCCCAAAAATCAAATCCCTTTTCTGCTGTTTCTATTTTTATTTTTTCTTTTAAAATTCTAGACCTTGCTATCTTACAATAATTTTCTGAAATTTCAAATCCAATGTAATTTCTATCTAGATTTACTGATGCAACTGCTGTAGTGCCGCTACCCATAAATGGATCTAATACTATATCATCTACATATGTCATGAATTTAATAGCCTTAACTGGTATATCAAGACTAAAATTTGCTTCTGTCATACCTCGAGTTTCTGCAAAATAACCCCACATCCCAGACACAACTTCCATAAATCCCTTTTTATCTTCGTCTGAATCTGTCCAATAAGATTTGCCTTTTTCTAACTTTTTCCATTGGTCTTTATAACCTACCAATACACATTCTTTTGGATTGTGCATATAAGGAGCAGACGCTGATAACCAACTGCCCCATGCAGAATATTTTACCTTCTGTGGCGCCTTTTCATCCAAATCAGCAATTCCAGCAAACCCATATCCTATATCTTTCATCATTTGATGATATTCTGAAGATATATTTATTCTATTATGTCCACCAAGTTTTTTCATATTAACTTCATATGGTATATTTACTGCAATCCTACCATCTGGTTTTAACACTCTATAAATTTCTGTTAACCAATCTTTTGAAAATTGCATATAATCATCTAGTCTTAGAGTATCATTATGTACATCATACTCTATTCCTACATTATATGGTGGTGAAGTTACACAAAGATCTATAGACTCATCTAATACATGAGTTTTAAGGCCTTCTATACAATCTAAATTGTATATATAATTAGTCCGCACTTTGAGTCGCTACTAAATGATAAACTGCGTGATAATTATCTACCTTAAATGTAATTTTAGCCAATCCTTGTGTAGAAATTTCTAATTTTCCACTACTACATTCTTTATTAGCTTGTAAAATTTTACCAAAAAGATCTGCATTAAACGACATTAAATCCACATCAGTAAACTGATCTACACTAACTGGTATTGTAATTCTATCAGTATTTATACTTGAATAACCTAATATACAATTACACGTATCTCTATCTTTATCTGTTACTATTGTAAATGTTTCTTTATCTGTTAAAGCATTTTTACTTGCTATAAACCTTGCCATAAAATTACTATCAATTTTAAGGGAAAGTTGAAACTCAGGTACATTTTTCATTGCAGGTACAACCGGAATAATAGTTTTATCACTCAACATAAAGTTTATACTAGCATTTATATCTTCCACCTTAATGGATATAGCTGTATCGTCTGACCTCAAAACAGTTAATTTAACATCATCACCCAACACATTCAACATACGTGAAAGTTGCGAAGTATTATAAACTCCCAATTCAACATCGTCATATTGAAAATCATTTAATGCTAATTTACCTAAAAGTGATTTTTCAGGTGTAATAAATTCTGTCGATAAGACATTATTTTTGATTTTAAGTACTACTGATTGAACATTATCTCCCAGCGTATACTTATTAATGAATCTTTCTAAAAGTCCTTTATTCATTATTTTACATCTCCTATTTGTTATTTATTAATTTAAAATGGTATATATACATATATATCATTTACCATTCTCAAAATTTAAAAAAACTTCTCTAAAGTATATCTTTTATCAATTGGATTATCCCAACTCATAGCTTGATAAAACATATCAATTTTTTTACTTAATGCTTGCTTATACATTTTGTTTACATCTATATAAATTTTTATATATTCTAAAATCTTTGCAGGATCATCATACCCTTTATATGCTAAAACTGGCAAATTTAATGGATTTTGTTTTAAATACACCCATTTAATCTTTTCTCCATTAGATATTTTAGGATATCTTTTTATCTTATAGTAATCTATCATATCATTATATGCCATAGAAGCCTTAACATGAACTGGTGTGGCTTTTTCATAATAAGTAGAAATAATTTTTCCTCCTGGAACATTTACTGGTAATCCAGTCTCTCTATCCAAACTACACTTAAATTTATCTATTCGTTTTACGCCAGTTGGTGAAGAAATTTCATCATAATCCATAGCCTTCATAGCTTTTTTAAACTTAAAAATTCTCTCATCAATTTTTTCTTTAGGCACTGCTACTAAAATATCATCTAAAATTTTTGATAATAAATTCTTCATAGCTACAGCAAAACTACTACGAACAGTATCCAACCCTTTAACCTGTATTTTGTTTACTTTACGCCCAGAATCATTTATAATTTTCATCCCATATCGTTTTTTTGTAACAAACAATGCAGTTTTAGCAATAACTTCTTGTTTAATTTCATAATAATGTTTATCTAAATTACAAAACTTTTTAGCAAATAAATCATAACTCTGGTTTAAAAATCCTTGTATCTCATCCGCAATATTAATAATATGTTGAGTCATCGTTGCTTCAGCACTGGTATCAATTCCTTTATGTCTTGATTTAACCAACGGTGTGGCTGATGCGAAAATACTATCAGTATCTATGTATATAACATAATTTTCATCCGTTGTACCTAACTCTTTATTATAATATAGATTAACAAGTTTTTTACTAAATTTAATAAGTTCTTGTCCTGTTAAGGTTGTAGCTTCTGCATTATCAACATCATAAAACCTAAAAACAGGTAATCCCAATACTCCATATAATGAGTTTAACAAAATCTTCTGTAGATATTGTCGTCTATCATAATACTGAAATTGTTGTTCATTTCCTTCATCATGAAATTGTTTTGCTAATTTTCTATATTCTACCCTAGTGTTAAACCATTGAGATAAAATAGCAGGAATCAATCCTTCTTTATCCATTCTATATAACACCCCATTAGAGCCTATAGAAACATTAGTTTCATTCAAATAATTTTTTAATTCTGTTTCACTATATTTACAAATTTCCTCTTTACCACTCATTAATGTATAAGTTTTTACATTATCTTTCTTTATAAATTCTTCAGCATCCCACCCCAAAACTTTACCAACTTTAGTTTCAGGTGATATATTCAAACTACGAATAACACTTGGATACATAGAAGTTACATCCAAATCATATACCCATTCATGTCTACCTCTAATTGGATCCTGTACATACGCTCCTGCAAACTTATCATCTTGACCCATCAGTTGTCTACCATACGGATTCTTGTTAGGTACTACAATATTTCTCTTTTTACAATAAGTTAAAATAGCCCCCTCTAAATAACGAGAACTTGCATAAATATCTTCATAAGGAACATGACCAATATGACAAATACCACGTGATATTTCAATATAATCTAACTTCTTATCTAACTCTACAACTATATGTACGTCATTTAAATTATACTTTACGAACGTTTTTCTATCATTTTCATATAAATCGTTAAGTGTACCTTCATATGATACTTTTTTAATACCAACTTCATTTTTACCCACATCATCTAATCTATAACTACTAACTTCATTGGGTGTAAATTTCTTATATATACCAAAATAATCTAAAGAAGCTACTCCTGCTACCTCAAATTTTTGTCTGTATTCTGAATATTTAACAACTCCGATTGGTGATAACAAATTAGATATTTCAGAACCTAATAATTGTGTTGCTCTATTATACAAATATGGTATATCAAAATTATCTATATTCCACCCAGTAAGTATTGTTGGTCTTATCTCATAATACTTACCAAAAAATGCATTTAACAACTCTACTTCTGATTTATAACCAAATATAGTATTATTACCATTTTTTAATACTCGGTCTTCAGATTCTATCTCAAGTTTATTCTCTGGATCTAAAACATAACAATAATATTCGTCTGTAAGACTATCCCATAATGCAATAGAAGTTATTTTATTTTCTGCCGTTGCTGGTGATGGAAATCCTTCTGTAACCTCAACCTCAATATCAAACACCATAACTTTATGACCAGTAGAAGGTTCATCACTTTGAGTATAATTATCAACTAATGCCCTAGTAACTGCGGGCACATCACTTTCATATAAGTCAGAGTTCTTTTTATCATATCTAAAAACCTTTTTAACTCTATTTCCATCTAATGCGATATATTTTCCATTTTTATCTGGTAAAAAAGCATATCTCTTATTAGAAAATTTCTTATAACCTAATTTATCATCCCAGAGATGAATTGTTCTTCCATCAAAATATACGTTCTGGTACAACTATGTATTTCTCCAATTTATTATGTCTAAATATACGAATAAAACCCTATACAAGTCAAGCACTATTTACAAATAGTCTCAATTAATTTATGTGAAACTTCATATGGATCACAATTAGCTGATGGTCTTCTATCTTCTAAATAACCACAACCATCCTTTTCTACTTGCCACGGAATACGAATTGATGCTCCTCTATCTGAAACTTCCCAACTAAATGTATCTATAGCTTGAGTTTCATGTAATCCAGTCAATCTTCTTTCGTTTCCTTCTCCATATACTTCCATATGTTCTTTATGAACCTTACTTAATTTTTCGCATGCTTCTTTAATATGATGAAACCCATCAGATCCAATATGTTCTGCTCGCATATCCGCTGTAGAAAAATTAGTGTGGCATCCAGCTCCATTCCAATCACCTTCAACTGGTTTTGGATCTAATGAAACTGTTACTCCATATTTATCACAAATCTTTTCCATTAACCAACGGGATACCCACAAATCATCACTCATCTTTAACGAAAGTCCAGCTCCAATCTGATATTCCCATTGACCTAACATAACTTCTGAATTAATTCCACAAATACTTATATCTGCTTCAATACACGCATCCATATGTTCCCTAGATATTTTTTCACCTGCATTTCTACCACAATAATAATCACCTTGTTCTGCTGGTTGTCCTATTTCAGGCCAACCATATGGTTTATTGTTTTCATATAAAGTGTATTCTTGTTCGAATCCTACCCACTCCTCTGGGTCTTCATTAAAACTAGTTAAAAGTTCAACTAACTTATTTCTTGTATTAGTTTCATGAGGTGTATAATCTACATAACATACTTCACAAAGTACTAAAGAACTAGCTGGTTCTAACGGGTTACGATATATCCTAACAGGTTGTAACACACAATCAGAATTATGTCCTTCTGCTTGATTGGTAGATGAACCATCAAATCCCCATACTGGGGCTTCCTCATTCTCTCTACCGAAATTTGATACTATCTTAGTTTTACTTCTTAATTGTTTGGTAGGTTCTGAACCATCTAACCATATATATTCTAACTTATGTTTCATAAACTGATTCACCTGGTATATCACAAACATCGTTATTACAAAATTTATCTATTTCTGCTTCTTCACCTTCAACACCTACAAAACTCAAATATCCAAGTTTTTTAACTTGTTTATTATACTCTTTTTCATTAATGGCTTCGTATGGCATTTGTTTGTAAGCACCTCCGTTTGATCTAGGTAATAATGAAATACCTTTTAAATAATACTGAAAATAATTTAAAACGTGTGGTAGTTCATTTGATTCTTTTTCTGGGTCAAATGTAGCTGTACAACTAACTTGATTATCAGCCCAGTGGCGTTGCATAAATGCAGCTAAACTAAATTGTTCCCAAATTGACAATTCATTAGCTGTCCTAATCCCCTCACCGACATCAACAGGAACTTCTACAACCATCGTAGTATCCTCGGAACCAAATGCTGGTTCTAATGTATATCCAGCTTTTTCTAAAGGTTCTATTAAATCAGATTGATTTGATAATCTCATTCTTCTTATATAGAAACGACTTTCAGGATAATGTAAACCTGGAGTAGCACCAGCCAAAAGGGAAACTGTGCCACTTGGTTTGACTGAAGTAGTTTTGATTGATTTTGGTATTGCAAACCAATCAGAATAAATACAATCCCAATCTTGTATTGTATTATATCCAGCTTCCAACCATTTCCTTAACTCTTCCATTCCGTGTTTTGTGATAAATTGTGCAACGCCACTAACTGAACAACCGATTCTTCGGTTACGTAACATAACCCTATTCGTATCCGACCAGTGGGTTTTACCTAATGTAACTGTTTTTGCATACAAGTAAGCATATTTAAGTGTTCTTTTATAATCTTCTAATGAATCATGGTTAGCTGGAAATGTTTCTACTAAACAACATAACTCATATGATTCTAATGTTTGTTCTAAACAAGGATTTCCACCCATTGCTCTATGGTCTTTATCATCTCCACCATTTTTCATACGAGAATAATGTCTCATATTTTCTAACCAAGCAAATCCTGGTTCACCATTATCTACAATTCTTTTACATACTTCAGTATAATCCATCCCAAGTTCTGCATATATTGAATTATTGGAAGTCCAACCATATTGGTCTCTATGTGGATTAACTTTATAATTCTTTAAGTCTAAATATTCTTCATCATGTGGGTCTCCAAACACAATCTCTGCTGTCCGTCTTACATTACCTGCAACAACACATTTTCCTATAAGGTTCATAATATCAACAATTGTAGTAACTGATATAGGTCCTCCTGAATTTTTTTCTAATACACCTTTAATTGCCACATGAATTTCTTTTAATGGTTTATGTCCACTTGATACTCCACCGAAACCCTTAATTGGTTCTCCAGCAGGTCTAACTTTTGAATAATCAAAAACTATAGAAGCTGTTTCATGAAAATAACTTTCTAACAATAACCTAAGTGATTCTACCCAACCTTCTCTTGTATCTGGAATGACAAATATTTCTTCTTTCCTTTTTTTATTTATTCCTTTTATTAAAATTTCTCCTGCACCTTTTGTATCAAAACCAACTCCAACACCTAACATTGATGCATCCATTAAAAAACAAAATGGTTTAGCATAATCTTCTTTGATTGTTGCTGTAGATACAAATGCGCAATTATTTAGGGCGGCATACAAACCCTTTTTTTCAGTAATGGAAGTTCCCATTGCCCAAAGTCCTCGGCCAGGTGGCAAAAATTTCATAGTAAAAATTCTATCATACATATCTTGAGCCGACTTTTGAGCTTGCCACGCGTTCCACCCTAATTGATGTTGATTTATCCAACTCATTTGCATAGAATAAGTTCCCTCTACAACCCTACGTATAGTTTCCCACCAACGTTCATTTTTTCCATCTTCTTTGATACGTGAATAGGTTCTCATATAGACTAGTTCACCTAAACCATTAAAACCAAACGGGGGTCTTTTTCGTTTGTACTTATTTATAAACTTTTCCGATAACTTAAATTTTTCCACTACAACTCCTCATAGCCTTTATATTTCTTTAACCAATAAGCCTTCTTCTTTTTTTCTAGAATAGACTCCCTATGTTTCCAATAATATCTTTTTTGTCTTGCTCGTCTAGCAGCTAACCGCTGTTTTTTGGTTTGGTATATTCTTTTTCTTCCCAAAATATTTCCCCGTGTAAAAGTAGGGAAAAATTTCTTCCCCAATATTTAAAAATTTTTTACCTATCGCCAATAATAAGTACTATATATATTAAAATATATTAGTGAATTTTAGAATATTATTCAAAACCATCTAAGTTTTTATCAGAAGTTTTTTCTTCACTACTTTTTTCTTCAGTAGGAACTAACACTTTATATGCATTTCTTGCGCTTTGTTTCAAAAAATCTTCAGAACTCTTCATTTTCTTAGAAGCTTCAACACCCATCTTAGAAGAAGGTCTATGAACATTTATCAATCCAGTATGTGTATTCATAGTGCACGGATACGTTATTCCATCTATACCAAATCTATTCTTAATCACGTGAGCTCTGGCGGTATTTGCCGCCTTATCTTCAATTTTTCTACTAAGACTTACAACAAAATCTGCAGTCATAACCTTACTATAAGCTTCTGCAATTTTATCTGCTCCAATAACATCTTCTTCTAAACTAGAACGATTTGCCTGAGAAGCAGTCCATATTGGTATTTCCATTTCTCCAGCCAATCCTCGTAGGTCTTCATAAATGTTTCCTAATTGGTGTCTTAACTCTTTACCACCACTAATATCTCTCATAATATCTGCGTAATCAACAATAACTAAATCTGGTTTTAACCCACTTAATTCTACTTGTTTTATATGTGAATTCAATGTTTGTACTGATGCAGACCTAGTTGGAAAATATTTAATTAACAAATTTCCTTTTGCTTTTTCTATAGATTTCCTAACCGCTTCCTTTTGATATTTTATTTCACCAGTTGGTATTCCTGAAAAAATAGTATCATATCTTAAACCTATATAAGATTGATTTAATTCTAATGTATAATGTAAAACATTTTTTCCAATACATAACCCATGATGTGCTATCCTCTGTAACATCCAAGTCTTACCAATACCTGCTGGTGCAACTAAAACTCCAAGCTCACCGTTACCTAGACCACCAGACATAATTTCATCTATAATTTCCCATCCAGTTGGTATAACTATTCTAGTAGACTGATTTAATCTTTCTTCTAATCCCTCTACATAATCATGACCTAAATCTTTTGTAGTACCAGCTTTCATAGCTACATCAATAACTGTTTTTATTCCATCATAATCCTGTCTCTCTAGCATATCTACGGATTCCATAATTGCACTTTTTAAGTTCTGATTCTTGCAAAATTCTATAACTTTTTCTTCTACAAAATCTAAATCTGTTGCTTCTCTATGTTGAAACACTTCTCTTAAATTATCTACAACTAATTTTTTTAACACATCAGAAGAAATTTCATCTATTTGTATTTTTAATGCTTCTAATGTAGGTTCTACTTTATATTTTTCATAATACTTCTTAATAGATCTAACTAACCACTTATCTGCATCAGAATCAAAATATTCTGATAAAATAATATCACTAATAGTTTGTAAAAAACGTCTATTGAATAATAATAATACTATTATTTTCTTTTGGAATGAGTGTCCGAATTGTGTTAATGTATCTGACATATTAAAAGAAATCGTGTTTAACTAAATTAGCTGGATTCTTTGCCTTCTCTACTCTCGCTTCGGCAATCTTAAAATATTCTTCTTCTCTCTCTATACCTATGTACTTTCTTTCTGAGATTACGCAAGAAATTGGAGTTGTACCACTTCCCATAAATGGATCTAAAACTATATCACCTTTACGACTTCCAAGTGTAACTAAATAACTCATTAATGTCATAGGTTTTACTGTTGGATGGAAATTAGCTACAGGGGGACTTCTCCATCCACAAGGACATAAAGTTATTTTATGAGTTGGACAGATTTCATTCATTACATGATCATCCCCACTTGAATGAAGTTTTTTCTTTTTCTCAAAATTTTCCAACCCCATATTCTTTTCAGACTTACTTGCCTTGGGTACAATCAAAAATGGAAATGTATTTCTAACTTCTTCTGGCAATCTACTCACTCTATGTTTCCACCACTCATCTAAACTATAATATCTACTAAAATCTCCCTCATCACCTTTACCTGGATTCTCTCCCGTGCCTTCTTCATCATATGCCCATCCACCACTATACATATCATTTGTATTTTGGTATGCTCGACCACCCGTTGACTTGGTTTTCTTACCTGTATCTAATACATTATCACTTACTAATAGATTGGCGGCAAATCTACCGAATGGTGATGCCTCTGCTGTATCATTTTCTTCACTCTTAAATCCACTCTGTTTAAATACATTGTGATCTGTGCGTGGTTGTCGTTTTGTTATTTTAACTTTTTTAGTGGCTTTCTTTCCCCATAAATTTCTACCATCTTTAGTTTCTGACTGGTTTGAATCTCCAAATGCTGAAACTCGTTCGTAGGTATCACTTTTAGATTTTCGTGCTGGTTGTTTTCCTCTAGACAATCCTTCAGGTTCTGTATCAAAGTTTTTTTGTGCACCTACATTATCCTTATTATATTTTTCCAAATCTTTACTTATTGGTTTCTTGTATCCCCATTTTTGAGATGGATTATCATATGCTTCTGAATACACTTCACCTTCTTCTATGGAACTTCTTTCAGTAAAACCTTTTCTATCAAATTCATATTGTTCAATATCACTCATACCTGCAAATGGTATTCTTGCATCATCCAACCACGTTACACCCTTTTGATTATCAAGTGCTTGGTCTAAATAACCTTTCTTCTCTAATGGTTTCATTCCAACAATCACTATTTCTACTGCTGGTTTTGGTTGATATCCTGCATAACTTCCTTCAAGATTTTCTTTCTCGGTTTTCTTACCAACATTCATAGCCTTTGGGAAACCTGTTGCGTATGCCCAATAAATTGAAGTAAAATTAGTTTTAAACCCTGCCACATCCATAGCTTCAATCTGTTTCTGTAATACATCCTGTTTTGGAGCAGCCATTATAAAAGCAAATCCACCAGGCTTCAATACCCTTAAACATTCTTTCCATATTGGAACAAAAAATTCTTCCATAGCAATAGGTTTATTTCTTGGAAGTCTTTTAAATCCTTTCTTAGCATATACATGAGATTCGCCCTCAAAACTAATCACTTCATTAAAACTATCCCATTTTTTACCCATAAAAGATAAACCATAAGGTGGATCTGAACATATTAAATCAACGGTATTATCATCCAATTCTTTTAATTCTTCTAAACAATCTCCGTTAATCAATTTACTTTCCATCGAAATCAAAAAACTCCTTAGCTTTATTATATGTTGATACTACTCTACTATTTTTTATAGCAGATTTATTATATTTAAGTGGCGATGTACTTTCCCATTCTATCTTATCTACAAAACTCCACGACCCATCTGTAAAATCTTTTTTCTTCCAAACCAATTCTTTATCTTTAGGATATTTTCTGCCCCACTCAAAAGTAGTTTCTGCCAATAACCTTTTCTTTTCTCTCTTATTACACAAAAAGTAAACATATCTAAATTGTCTACCTCTATAATGACTCCATTTGTTATCAATTAAAAACTCTTTATTAGGTCTCCTACCTATATTAACACCTTTCTTATCTTTCAAATAAGCTTGTGCTGTTCTTGGATGAACTCTTTCACCAGTTTCAGATAAGTATAAATCAGTAGTTATAAACCCACCATATAAAAAATTAGCTGCTTGATAAACATATCCTGGTTTTCCCAATATTCCATCCGCCCAAGTATAAATTAATTTTATATCTGGTCTATTTTCCTTAACCCACCTAAACATTTTAGATAAAATTATAGATTCTGAATTTCTTGGTAATTCATCTAACATACACATTTTACCTATCTCTAAATAATCTTTTGATTGTAAAGAAGGGAATAAATTTTTAATAGTATTGAGTGGCTGAACTCCCCACCCAAGAGTAATAACCCCTACTAATTTATTATTAATAAAACTTCCAAGAAAATGTTTAGTTAATCTTGGCATAATTTTTGAATAATGATTATTAAATACTATATCTAAAGCAGTTACCTGATCAATCGCGACAAATTCAGAAGTTTTAACATCTTCGACCGAATAAGATTCATTACTCGCCATATAATTGCTTTCTACGTTCTTCCGTTATTTCTTCTCGTCTTTTCTTTCTATATCTATCGCGCGCAACTTTACGTAAAGCATCCTTATTACGCTCATAATGCTCCATTTGCCATTTTCGCTGAGCTTCCTTTTGCTGTTTTTCTGTAAAATATTTACGCTTTCTTCCCATGACTCATTCTCGCGTATCTATTTAATTGTGTAAAATTCTGATTTAACCAACCCTGTAAATTTGGCAATGCTGTAAATAATTTATCTTGAACAAACTTAGTTTCAAACTTAAATTTTATTAATTCAGTTATAGGACTTTCAACTAAATCCATAATTTTCATCTTACTACTAGGTGATATATCTACATTAAATAATTGCATTAATTTTCTATTAAGAAATAATTGTTCTTTACAAATATCTACACTTTCATATAACTTTAATTCATCTTTCTTTTCGTCTGATATTTTTATACATTCTTCTAATGTATAATATGGTTCATCTCTATCTGTAATTTTAGGAAATCTCTTTATAATACTTTTAAGACCAGCACCTCTTACTCCAGGAATATTATCAGATTTATCTCCTTCTAATATCCTGTAAGTTAAAAAGTTTTTAGATGGAATTCCATATTCTTCATATATTGCATCCCTATCATATATTTTCTTTTTAGTAGGACTATATACTTTGATTCTATGATTTATAAGTTGAAGAAAATCTTTATCCGTAGATGATATAACCACTTCGCTTTCATCAAAAATTTGTTTAGATAAATGAGCTATAACATCGTCAGCTTCTATATTATCCATAGCTAGAATTGTAACTGGTAACAATTGTAAATACTCAATTACAGATTGTAATTGTTTCAACATATTCTTTCGCTCATCATCTTCACTAGCAAAATCATATGCGCGCACTAATCTACTCTTTGGTTTCCTACCAGCCTTATATTCAGGGAATATCTTACGGCGGCGGGTGCTCCCACCCTTACCATCAAATACTATGATAGCTCGAGTGGGATTGAAAAGATGGATTGCATAACCTATACTTTTTAGAAAGCCAACTACTCCCCCAATGTGAATTCCATCATCATTGAGAGTTGGCATAACGCTGAATACTCTTATAAAGGTATTCAGGCCATCTACAATAAGTACCTTATCATTGAAGTGACCACCATCTAAACTGCCGCCTTTTTTCTTAATTTCTTCGAGTATACTGACATATCTTTTATCCATTATCAGCCTCATCTGTAATTTCTACATCGTCAATTCCTAAAGCACTTTTATCATACTTTAGGATAACTTTATCACAGATGAGTTTATAGAGATATTCTTTTAGATCTTTATCTTTTAACATATCAGCAAAATCTTTAGATTGAAATTTCTTTACTTCTAATTCTTTACCAGTTTCCAAATCAATTATTGGTAAGGAGTACCAAGCTCCAGCAACTTTAGCTATACCATACTCTTTCATTATGGTTAACCAACTACCTTCATTATCAATACCACTCTCAAAATATAGAGGGAACTCTGCTTTTCTTAGCGGAGGTCCCAATCTATTCTTTACAACTTGCGCCAGAATCGTCATCCCGATAACATTCTTCTTAGAATCTTTTATTTGACCTTTATTCTTCAATCTAATTCTAGTTGACGCATGAAATGGTAATGCTTTTCCACCACTTGTAGTCCAAGGGTCTCCAAACATTACTCCAAGTTTTTGTCGAAGTTGATTTGTAAATACTAAAGCAACTTTCTGTCGTCCAATCATTTGAGTAATCTTTCTCAATGCTTTAGAAACGATAATTGCTTTTGCAGTAGCCCAACCATCTTTATCAAAGTCAGCGTCTAACTCAACTTTGGTAGTTGCTGCTGCAAGTGAATCTACTAATATTGTCACCAATCTATCTTTATCTGAACCTCTTACTTGTAAAACGATTTCTTCAATCGCTTCAAAGATATCTTCAACTGTCTCAAGATGTAAGTATAACATTTTTGAAACATCTACACCAATAACTTCTAAAAAATCATGACTTACTGATGTTTCTGTATCAATATAAACTGCTACACCACCTTTTTTCTGAGTTTCAGCTAAAATATGAGCCCCAACTAAAGATTTTCCAGTTGATTCCAATCCATTAAGTTCTGTAATTCTACCAACTGCAATTCCACCGTTAGGTTTATTTGATATTGCTAAATCCAACATAGTCGATCCTGTAGATACAAAATCCTCTATATCTGTTGGCGTACTATCAGAACCATCCAAAAAATACGCTACTTTCATGTCCTTAAACTTCTTATTTAAAGTATCAGCAAGGACATCAGCTAACTCATCCCGTACAGACATATAATATCCTTACGTTTTAAGCTTTTTGATTAAATAATTCATCAAAAGCAGAAGAAACAGATTCTACAGTTTTTGTAGTTTCTGCAACTTTATCTGAAGTGACTGATTCACCTTTTTTAGTGTCCTCAGTTTCTTCACTCTTACCTTCAAGCCAATCATTTAAAATCTCAGTAAGTTCATCATAAGTCTTTTCCTGATAAATTTCTGTGAGTTCGCGTTGTGAATCTGATACCAATTCTAGGATATTTTTATCCTCTGAAATTGGAGCCGTTACTGGCTTAACTCTAATAGCAGTAGATGGAAAAGTAGCTCCTGTTTCTTCTGCTGTTTTAAATTCAACATTAACATCACGTCCATTTAATGGATCTGTAATATCACCATAATCTGGATCTGAAATTACTGAAAGAAGTTCCTGGTAAACTGTTTTACCAAATCCCCAAAATTTAACTCCCTCTTTTTCCTCACCACGAACTACAACTGGAGCAAAAGTTCTCATTTTTGCTTCTAGTTTCTTACCTAATCTATAATCATCACGATTACCAGAAGTTTTCAACTTCTGAGCAAATTCTTCTATTGGGTCTGGACGACCGAAAGAAATTGGTGATAGATAAGATTTTCCACCTAAATTATAATGGAAAAATAATTCTATAAAAGGATTGTCCTTATTAAATTTATAAGGTACAATTCTTATAATTTGTGTTCCTGGTTGTGGTTTCCAAAGAACGGATGTTCTTTGATTTGTTGCTTGTAACTGATTCAAACGTCTTTTTACTAGATCTAAATCCATTGTCTATTCTCCTATATTCATTATTTATTTTTAATTATTAATTATTAATTGTAAATGGTTAATCAACTTAACAACCATTCACATATAAGTATCGAGTAGTTTTACAAACTACCAATTTTTTTTGAGTTTTCTATAACTTTCAGAGCATACTCATAATAAAATCTACCTGCTTTAGGTCCACCGTTTCTTTTTCCATCCGATTCACCTATAGGTTTAATCCATAAAAATGCATCACACAATTCATTGTTAGTTTCAGTAGTTGGAAAAGGACCAATCCCTGCTGTTTTTGGATTACACCAATCACCTGTATAACCAAATCCATTTCTAGCTGTATCTATAACATAATGCTTACCAATTATATCAGATATTTCATCTCCATAACTCATACATTGTTCCGTAGAAACAAAATTTGATGTATTTAAAGCAAACCCTTCATAAGATTCTTTATCAAATTTACTCAAAATATTTATAACTTCATTCACTTTTAACCAATATGGATGCCCAACATCTAAATATATCTTAGCATTACATCCTTTCTGTAAAAGTTTTAATGATTTTCTAATTAATCTAATTCTTTTCTGTTTTTCTTCATATTTCATATCAAATGACTGTGCTAATGCATCTGGTTCATATATTACTATTGGAGCTTTATCTTCTATCCCCTTTACTACATCTTTTATAAAATCTATATAAGATACTTGATTAATTTCTCCACCTTTTGAATGATGTCCTAAATCTCTGTATGGGATTGAGTATACGACTAATATGGGTAAATACGGATCCGCTCTATCAAATAATCTTTTAATTCGTTTTTGAATCTTCTTTGCCTTTTTATACTGGGATGATCCATACCAAAATGCAATAGGTTGCCCAAATATTTTATTTAATTCTTTGGATTTTAATGTATGTTCTTTATGTATTCTAAAATCTGGATAATAAAACCTGTATTCCATATAACTTAAATCTAACCTAATCTCCCATTCCCCACTCTGAAACTAATACTACTTTATGAATTTTTGTTTTTATCTCTACCAACTTATCATCATTATATAATAAAATACAATTACGATAATTATCCCAGGGTATTGGGAATTTTTTATCAAGTACTCCATTATTTAACTGTAATATAATTTGATTTAATGCATTTATTGTATATAAAGTATTGGTATGTTTTTTTCTATGTAGTGAAATTGTATTTGGTATTCCTTCCATAAAATCTGTTTCAAACTCAACATTATATGTACAAATCAAATTAGTAGGCTCATGTGTATTATTAAAAACATATATTTTATCAAACAAAATTTTATTACAACTAATAATAATATCAATTATCTCATTTAAATTATTCTTTTTTGCAAAAGTGCAAAGTAGTTGGGTTTTCATATCAATTAACTACGCTTACCGTCTTTTGAAAAACATTTTTTCATTTTATCAGACCATTGATAAACTGTTTGTAACTTACCAAGTTTTCCTGACTTAGTTCTAGCTACCTTAACTCCAATTTCTACTCTCTCATTCTTTTCATTTATAGCATAAACAATTCTTTTACTACCAGTAGTCCTACCCTTTTGACTTCCTCTAACTCCCTTTTGCTCTGTAGCTTCTCCTACCTCAAACTTTGTCACAAAATCTTCTTTATTATTTACTCCAGGAATACACTTTCTTAACACCTCTCCATCTACAGAAAGACCTCCATGATTTGTTTCAAACATACCTTTGTATTTATGTACTCCCTTTTCTGATTCTGGATTCATAGCCTCTAAATGAAACTGTTTAAAAATTGTATTCCCTTCTAAAAATGTTCCGACCCCCATCTGTTTACCACCATAATTTATTTTAATTGCATCCTGTCTTTTTATATAATCAGTTTCATTTGATATTGTTCTATTTCTTATATCTTCAATCATTGGATCTACATCTGGAGCACCTTTATTAGCCCACCTTCTATTCAATCTATCCATAAGTGTTATTTGGTCATTAGTTGGATCTTTCTTTTTATTTTCATCTGCCATGAATGCTAAAAAAGCTTCCAACAATTCTTCATCACTTGGGTCTTCTTGATTATCTAAATATTTTAATAAATTTGCATTAGGTCCACTTTTTCCCTTAATTGCTGTTGAATTCCATTTAGTAGACGTTTTTTGTGTATCTGCACTACCATCTTGATTAGTATCATTATGTATACTTTTCAAAGCATCTTCTAATGTAACGTTATCTTGGAAAAATTTTGCTGGGGAACCACTAACTTGTTTTAATTCTTTCTCAATATCAGCTTGTTGTTCTACATATTCCTGATTTTCACCCATTATTGCTTCAGCTTGTTCTGGTTCCAATAACTTACTATCAACTAATTTCTGTACATTATCTTGATTTGCATTAGCTTCAGCCTTAGCTGAAGATTGTGCAATTATTGCTTCAGTACTATCTTTATCAGAATGGAAAGTCATAATTACTCTATCTGAATCTGAATCAAATGTTAAAGTTCCAGTATCAGACGGATTGTCTCCACCGCCACCAGTCCTAATAAGATTTTCAGCTTCATCAAAATCTATTGGAGTACCGTCAGGTCCTATAACATTTTTACCTTTTATATCATTAACCATCGCCTCAAAAGATTCTGAATGTCCATAATAATTTTCCATTTTTGGATTTTTAAAACCATTCTGTTTAGCTTCTCTATTAGATTTATTATATTTCCTTCTACCTGATGCCACAGATATCATTAACTTACTATAAAGTTCTCTATTTTGTCCTTCAGGTACTGCTTTGGTAGATATCCCACCCGCTGTTTCCTTTGGTTTTTTAGAATTTTCTTTAAAAAGTGTAGTTTTACCAAATTGTTTCTGTAATAAATCTATTAATTCTTTATCTGATAACTCTGGATTTTGTTCTAAAATTTGTGCTACCTCACCAGAAACTATTTCATTCAACATAGAACCAGCATTTCCAGGTGCTGGTTTGAATATAGTTTTACCTGTCTTTTTATCTATTATTTCATTATAACCATATAATAATCCAGTCTGTTTAATATCTGAATCCGCACCTGTCATTAGTTCTCCAGGTTTTATATCTTTATATATTTGTGAAGCTTGGGGTTTTGGTTCTGGTTTTGGTGAATCTGTAGTTTCTCCAGGTTTTGCACTTCTATCTCCAGCCATTTGTGCATCACCAGCTTTATCTTTTTGTGTTGGTCCTTCCTCACCTTCTGGTTTTTCTCCATATACATATTGATGAGCTTGGTCGTGAGCTTCGTGTTCTGGGTCATCTGCTGCTGATCCCGCCTGAATTTCTATTTCTTTAGTGCCATCTTTAGTTTTCTTCTGATATTTAATTTTATCTTTCTTTCTCTTCTCTATTTCAGAACCAGATGGTTTAGCTTCCAACAATAAAACAAATTCATTTATAGCATCCCAAGTCCACCCCTCATCTAACAATATATTTTCTAAATGAAAAATATGATGCTTATTTTTAGAATTTGGACCTAACTTACCAATCTTTTGTGACCATTTTGTTACAATTTTTTTAAAATAACTCATACTATAAATTTCTCCGTTATATCTTCCATCTCGTGATAATTTTCTCCCCAATGTACTTTAACTGGAAATCTACCATTATGTTCTAATATAGATTTAATTGTTTGCAAACATTTTAAATCGTCCTCTATATTAAAATCAAACAAAAAACTATCATATGAATATAAAATCAACTTACTCCTATATTTATTTATCTTTGGTAACAAATTATTTAATACTTCCATGTTTCTTTCTGTTTCTAAATTTTGAATAAAGTAATTAAACAATTTATTTTTATTCATATCACTCATATTACTACTATATATCTTCTTTCTATAAATATAAGATTCTATATATTTATCCTTTAGATATAACTTCCAAAGTTTTTTTACAAAGCCTTTTACTTCACCAAAAAATTCTATATTTTTTCCAATATCAAAAGGTACTCCACCATATAAATATTTAAAACTTAATACTTTAGCCTCTTCGTAAGTAATTCCATATAGTTCTGCAAAATATTCATGTACTGAAGTTTTTGGTAACTCAAAATTTAAAACATCTGCAATCAATCTCAAATGATATGCATCATAATCAAACTCTACCAATTTACCTTTACTACCAAACCTACTTATATAAGGTTTTCTGCTACCATCTGTTTTATTTAATGCTGCAAAATTCAATCCACCAAATCTATTAGATGGACGACCTGTAGATGTGAAATTATTATATTGTGTATAAACCAATTTATCGTTTTTTAGCATTCCATTTTTTTCTATAGTATATAATATTCTTGTCATATAATCATATCTAGAATTTATAAACTCATCATTGAAAATATTATCATCCATATGTTTTTTAATATATTCATAATGCTTTAATAATGGGATATAATCATTAAGATTTTTTTGATTTGGGAATTTATAATCCCAAAAAGATATGTAATTATCAGCTTCATCTATATCATTATAATCTTTATTAGTTTCTAAATATAATAGTGTCGATATATCTACCATATGTTTAAAATCAATTTGATGTAAAAGATTCTTTTTATTCCACACATACTTTTTATTTTCTGTTACTAACCGACCTAAATTCTCAATAGGTAAATTTAGAGCATCATTATGATTGAACGGTAATATATAATCATCATCTATTCTTACACATAAAAAAGATATCCTATTATGAGATGGGTGTAAATGTATATCTGAAAATACATAATAGATTACAGGTTCTGCCTTTCTGCTATTATATTTAGACCAAAAGGAATCAAATTCTTTTTTTGACTCAATTATTTCCAATATACTTCACTCCATATTTTAACAGTTTCGGGATAAATGTCATACATCATTTCTTTTAAACATTTAGCATATTGTTGAATTTCCCATTGTGCAGTTTTCTCATCTCTCAAATCAATAAAATTCATAATAGCCTGAAAAGATGCCGTCCAATAAACTTCGGTGTATTGTGATAATGGTAATACCACTCTGGCTTGTTCTTTAGCCATTCCACTTTTTACCATTGTTTCATAAACTCTCTCAACATCTAATAAATATCTTTCATATATATGAGTCATTCTTTTCTGCTGTAAAACATCTAACTCGCCTTCTGATGCTTGTTTGTTATCTTGAGATTGTTTTCTCCACACCTCTGGAATATAATAATCTGATACGGGAGTATATCTACCACTTATCTCATTCCATGCGTGGTCTTTGGTGGGATATGATGATGTGGTTTCTATTCCAACTACGTGTTTATACCATTGTCGCATAACAAATTCTGGTGCTTTAAGATGGAATTGCACCACCATATGTCGAAATGGAGAGAAGTGTTTATATTTGGCAAGAAATTTTACGAGTGCTCTATCTGACTTATCATACACTTCTTTTCTTTTACCAAATGAAACTCTTGCTGAATTAACTACCGTTAGGTCTGATCCTAATGTATCTATAACTTCAACAAATCCCTTATCGAGAACCTGTTTTTTCATTTTATAACCTTTTATTACCTATAAGTATCAAATTAATTTTCAATAATTTATTTTTTATTTAGATTAATACTATTCTGATACTCTAATTCTATATTCACAGTCAAGTGCATATTTAAATACTTTTTCTGAATCCGTTGGTGGTACATGGGCTGGAATTCTCAATGCATGAGCTATAAATTGATCAAATTCCAGCCAACTATTAACTCTAAATTCATTTTTTAATAATGTCTTAAATATACTTTCAAATATTTTTATTTCTTCATTAAAAGGATACTTTGATGTAAGTGTATCTCCTGGATTAGTTTGCCGAGTTCCAGGTGGAGTAAATCTAGCTGGTCCTATTAATAGTGATTTTCCAGGCACATCATCTCCATCATAATGTTTCTTTTTTTGCCATATATAAGGATATATTGGCGCATCATATCCAGCTGGATAGAAAAAACGATCTTTCCCTGTATAAGAGTGAGGTACAGCCTTAAAATACTCTTTTGATGCAACCGATTCACCTATATTTTTTTTAGAAACCAAAATAGATAATGAAGTTCCTGGTTTTTGCAATATTTTTGGTCTGTGAGATTCGAAGAAAGTATCAGCCAACATATCTTCATAAACAACTTCCTCAGTTGGTTTTTTTAATCCATAATATGCTAAT
>Ga0315336_1000851_pt1 | contig 70564 bp, 80 predicted proteins | sample ASW5metaG_FD_204512 | JGI IMG/M metagenome (GOLD analysis project Ga0315336, IMG submission 204512) | Ammonia-oxidizing marine archaeal communities from Monterey Bay, California, United States - ASW #5 | ecosystem: Environmental > Aquatic > Marine > Intertidal zone | place: USA: California... | reverse complement strand
CCAATATGATAGGTGTAGCCGGCAACCAGCCTGCAATTTCAGCCAAGCGGAAAAGAAGCCCGCGATTAGAGCGGGCGGAGAAAGAGAGCCCCGCCCCAAGGGTGGGAGCGAGTGCCAATCAGGGCGTCTCAACCAGGCTCTGTAGATTGTTCCTCGCCAGCTCGTCCGACGGATCAAGTGCCAGGGTCTTGCGGTAGTCGGCAATGGCTCGGTCTTTGTGGCCCTTCTTGTCGTGGGCCAAGCCCCGGTTGGAGTAGGCTTTGGTGTAATTGGGATTGAGCTTGATCGCGGAATCGAAGTCGGCGATGGCCCGGTCGAGCTCGCCCTTCTTGGCGTAGGCGAGTCCCCGGTTGTAGTGAGCGATTGGGATTTTTGGGTTTAGCCTGATGGCCTCGTCATAGTCGGCAATTGCGCGGTCATACTCCCCCTTGATGCCATAGGCAGCACCCCGGTTCTTGTAGACCCCGGCGTCTTTGGGATCGAGGCTGATGGCCTTGTCGTAATCCTGGATTGCCCGGTCGAGCTCGCCCTTCTTGGCGTAGGCGATGCCCCTGTTGTTGTAGACCTCGGCGTCTTTGGGATCGAGCCTGATGGCCTTGTCGTAATCCTGGATTGCCCGGTCGAAGTCGCCCTTCTTGCGGTAGGCAACGCCCCGGTTGTTGTAGGCCCAGGCGTCTTTGGGATCGAGCCTGATCGCCCTGCCGTAGTCCCGGATTGCCTTGTCGAATTCACCCTTGTCGTCATAGGCGCCGCCCCGGTTGTAATAGGCTTTGGTGTATCTGGGATTGAGCCTGATCGCGCTGCTGTAGTCCTCGATGGCGCGGTCCAACTCGCCCTTGTTGGCGAAGGCGATGCCCCGGTTCTTGTAAGCCCAGGCGTTTTTCGGGTTGAGCTTGATCGAGATATTGTAGTCCTCGATGGCGCGGTCGTAATCGCCCTTCACGTCGTAAGCCAAGCCCCGGTTGGCGTGGGTGATGGCAAGCCTCTGCCGGCTGATCGGCTTTCCGAATAGGCGTCCAGACTCGATGATCCGAGAGCAGCCGCGGATTTGCGTATCTCCTCGTCCCTTATTGCAATCGGCGGCATCATCGGCTCGGGATTCGGCGAGACGGGCATCGAGCGATACCAGGGGCACGATGGCGAGGCTGAACAGGGCAATGCTAAGGGCGAGACGGTTCATTGCTCGTCGTTATAAGAGAGTCCCCCGGTAGGTCATAATAACACCGCACGGGACGGTGCGGCACCCCACGGCCAGTCGGGTTGAACGGCTGCAAACTCAGCTCTACCAGCCCGACGCGCAGTGCCGGCAACTACGCGGCACTTCTTTTTTAGCTCGCTGAAGGCGCGAGCTAGTTGCCGGATACCTCTCCCGGGCCCGGCAACGCGCCTGCGATTTCAGCAGGCGGATTAATCAAGCACCCGAATACATCCAATCGATGGTGAGATAAGGCAGGCCCTCGGAGAGGTAACACCCCGCAGGGTCGCGCGGGTGCAGCACGCTGGAGCGATCCCGGAACACCACCACCAGCAGCACCGGGCCGGTGAACCCGGCCGGCGGGTGCATCTGAATGGCGCCCAGGATCTTAGCCGGCCCATGCAGCGCGAAGATCGCCGCGAGCGAGCGGCAGGGCTCGGGGTGCCCGTCTTCCTCCTGCACCAGCGAGAGGCCTTGTCCCAGCCGCGGCGCGACGCCCGCATGCATCGCCAGCCTGAGTCCAGGCGAGCCCATGAGTCCGGGTGCCGACTTCAGTCCGGGCGCGAACATAAACACGCCCCAGATCAGCGCGGCCAGCGCCAGCCCAAGGGCAAGAGCTTTGGTCATGCGTTCTCCGAAAGAAACGGTTTCTGAAATGGAAAAAGCGGCCCGGGGGGCGGCAAATTTGGTGAGTCGTCCGCCATCAAGGGGCACGGTTTTCTCAGTGGTCCGCCCCCAAGGGGCGGAACAAAAGAGCCGCACGGGCCTCACAAATCCCCTGCGGCATTTTGCCGTAACAAAAATAGTTTGTAATATTTGAATATATGAATATAAAAGGCGGCGTTACGATGAGAAGGCCATTGATGGGCATGAACGGGTAATCGGACCTTGGCATGCACAACGGGACCGCCAAGGGGGCGAGCCAAGGCCCAGTTCAGACCGACGAAAAGGATTTGAGAGATGAAGAAAACGATTTCAGCCCTGGCGCTTGCAGCATCGCTTGCGCTCGGCGCCACCGCCGGCCACGCCGAGGACGACGCCAAAAAGGCACCGGCTTTTGTAAACCCGTTCGATACCAGCAGCTGGCACAACCACGACAAGGAAGCCAAGCTGAACCAGACGGTCGCCATCAATCCGGCCGACCCGGAATTCTGGATGAGCTTCATGGAACCGAAGAAGCACGTCGTCATGCATAACGGCATGACCAATCCGGCCACCTACGGCCAGATGATGAGCCCGAGCTTCTACATGCAGATGATGAACCCGGCGACCTGGATGAAGTGGATGAACCCGGCCTCCTACAAGGTCGCGATGGATCCCGCCACCATGGCCTATTGGATGCAGCCCGGCGCCTATATGCACATGATGGACTTCTCGTCCTTCACGCAGGCGACGAACCCGGAGAACTACACCAAGATGATGTCGGAAGCCAAAGTCGGCGAGTGGATGAACCCGGAGTCCTACAAGGTGGCCTCGGCGGACGGCGAAGTGGCCATGCCGAACTTCTTCAACCCCGCCGCCTGGATGAGCATGTTCACGGCTGCCGCGACATCCGCCACTTCGACGGAAGACAAAAGCTAGTTATTTGAAAGCGTTCTTTCCCCTCCCGGGAAGATGAGAAAAAGGATCCTTTCTTCTAAAAGGACCACGATTTAAGGCGTTTCCTCCAAATACGCTTATGAAGCTGGGCGGGCCTGATGGCCCGCTCTTTTTTTGCGCCTCGGTATAATCCCCCCTAATTCACCCTTTGCCTGGTCTTCATGTCGATGATGATGCCGCGCTCGCCATCGGCCTGCTTCCGGGTATCCGGCCACTCGTTCAGCTCGAAGCCGCCCACGCCCTGGGCCCGCGCGTTGCGGATCGACTGGGCGATGAAGCGCAGCAGGAACGGCGCATTGGCGCCCGACCGGGCGAGCTTGTCGGCGCCCCGGATGATCAGCGCCAGAGCCGACTTGCCCTTCTCGGTCTCCAGCAGCTCGGCATAGCGCTCGAGCAGGCCCGGCGTATCGGAATAGCGCGCCTTGAGCAGCCGGCCGAAGCCCGTCGTAATGTCGGGGACCCCCGGCGCCTCCGGGTTAAAGGTCAGTCCCTCGGGCGGGTCTTCCGGCATTCCGCGTAAGCTCCCGCGATCAGCAAACAGAGCCAGCAGGCGAGCAAGGCGTTCAGCAGCGAGATCAAAACAACCACGCGCCCATGGCGAGCCCCGCAAACCAGACTATGGCGTAGCTGAGATGCTCACTGCTTACCCAGCCCCAGCGGGGCGGCGCTTTCCTGGTGTAATCGGATTTCTTCGGCTTCTTGGCTGACGTCATTTGGTTTCCTCTCTTCTGAACCAGCGCATGGATTTCTCGAAGCCCGCCGCCTGTTTGAGCGCGGTGTTGATGCGGGCCTGGCGCTTGGTCTTGTGGTCGTATTCGGGATCGTGGTGGGGCTCGAAGAACATCGGCGCGCCGACGTCGAACCTGTCCTCGCCCCTGGCCGCCCACCAGATCGTGGCGTGGCAGCCGGTTGGAAAATCGTGTTCGTCGACGCCGAAGCGCCGAAAGGTGACGTGGGGCAGCAGCGCGAAGCCATCGGCCACGAACACATCGCGGCCCTGAATAGTCTCGCGGCGCGCGGGCACCAATCCGGCGCGCCGGCACATCGCCTCGATCGGGTCTTTTTGCATGTGTTTTCCAAAGAAAAAGCCGCCCGGAGGCGGCGGATGCGTAAGGTCGTCGGACGGGTGCTAAATCAATGTCTGCCGAGCGGCGGAAAGACATTGCCCGCAAGCCTGCGGCCAAGCATTGGGGCAGTCAGACTAGTGATTCTAATTTTTTGAGCACGTCCATATGCTGCTTCGTTTTCAGCGGTGCTAACGCAAGATACTGGTTCATTGAAAACTCGGTACCAATACGCCTCTCAATACGGAATGTTACCGGCTTCATTGATGGATTTTGGGTCTGGTCAGCGGCTATTGCCCAGCCGAAGGGTTCATAAACAACCTCAAGACCGGACGTTTCTTTCAGCCCCTTTTCAACCATTTGGCCGATTTTAGAAACAGCTTCTAATGGCTTCAAAATGTTCTTTGTTGTTTCGACAACCAGCGTACTGTCATAAATTCTGTCTATCGAATGAGTCTTGATAATCGACAGTCCGAGATCGTCAGTAATGAGCTGGCAAAGATCATCAAAAAACCGGTCAATGAAATCGGTATCTGATCCCGAAGTGACTATGATTCCGTCGCTGTAGATTTCAAGGCTTTCGATTGCGTTGCCATCAAACTGACCGTGCCTAAAATCGATCCGGTCACCCGAAAGCTCCTCATAAGAGCTTGGGGAGATCGAAAACCCGTACCGCGCGCTCAGCATAGACGACGCTAACGGCAGAAATAGTTGACCTTCGCTCCTACTCAATTGAAAGAGCGCGGTCAGACGGCTCATTTCAATGGCCAAAAGCTTCATGGCCTCATTTCCAAAAAATTCAAAGATGATTACGCAGCAATAGATTGATGTGAAGTCACCTCAGCAGTCTGTGGCGCGGTGTTGGCGGTTGTCTTATTGGCCTCTATGACCGACCTAGCTCCAGGTGCGATTTTCGATCTGGCACCCGACAGACCTTGCTGATCAACATTGTGTTGGCTGGGCAAAATAGCATGACCGCGACCGATTGCTGCGCCGTCCGAAGGAAAGGAAATAGAAAACTCAAGAGTACCGCCAGAAATCGCAAACAGAAGCGCGCCAAAGGTATTGAGCGTCCAATTTCCTGGACGCCTAAGAAGGCGTGATACCTCGTCTTGACCCTTACCCAAACGACGCGACAAAGTTGCCTGTGATATGCCGCTTTTCTTTAATTCGCCAACAATCTGATCATATGCCTGCTGCCTATTGCGCGCGAGAACATAACCAAGAGTGCCGCGTGAGATTTTGTCATCGCCAGTCGGCTTAAACAGGATAGAAGTTTGTGAGGTACTCATCGAGTCTGTCTCCAGAGAATGGTTCTTCTGATCCAAACAAATCCCGCCATGCAGCGCGTACAGCCGCCACCTCTTGGTCGAACTCAATACCGATCGTTTCTCGATAGTCCCATGTCAGCGCGATGAATTTGTCCGTGTCCGCGAATGCACCAAGGCAGCGTATGCCGGCAGATTCTTCAGGGTGTGTAACCCTGATGCTCCAGAATTCCTCTGGGATAGGGTCGACCCGTGCCAACATGGCGTCCGGTGGCTTTTCATGCGGGTCTTCCGCAACCGATATTTGACCACCTTCACTGAAGGCATCGAGCAATTGTCTAAATTCAGCTAGCCGTAAGCCTTCATCAGTATCGGCAAATGGAGGAGTTACTGCTGCCGAAACTTCTGTCGAAATAATCATCGATCGCGCGGTTTCTCCTCCGGTAAAAAGCGAAGGAAGCTCCAATAGCCGCTCCTCCAACAACAGCCTCTGCAATATCTGGTTTCTTGACATAAAAGTCAATATGCGATTCTGAATTGACGTTATCGCATTGTGACTCAACCAGATACGGAAGGACAGCAACCAGAAAAACTTATGTATTAATACAAATCCAAAGCATAATTCTCTTAATGTCTGTGGCAGGAATGAATTACGCCTTTGTGAGCGAGCTCACATCCTTCATCTAAACTCGAGAAACTCGAGACATACGGCTCCTCAGGCTCCAGCCCCCCTTAACGCCCCCTTTACCCTATCGCCCAAAATCGACCGCGCATCCCTTGCCGCCTAATACGACAAATCCCCATATCTAGGGGGAGGCCCTGGCGTGGGGCGGTAAGGAGGACTGACATGGCAACTTCGATTCTGATCGCGAAGCTGATGGGTCCGATTCTGCTGGTGGCGGCGCTCGCCATGCTGGCGAAACCGAAGGACCTGCAGGAAATGGTCCGCGGCTTCCTAGACGACCGCCCGCTGATCTATCTGACCGGCGTGCTGACCATGCTCGCAGGGCTCGCCATCGTGAACAGCCACAATGTCTGGACCGCGAGCTGGCCGGTGATCATCACCATTTTCGGCTGGGCGGCCGTGGTTGGCGGCGTGTTCCGGATAGCGTTGCCGGCAACCGTGCAATCGGTCGGCCGCGCCATGATCGAGCGCCAGACCCTGTTGCGGGTCTCCAGCGTCGTCTGGCTGCTGTTTGGCGCCTGGCTCACCTATGTGGGGTATTTTACGCCCCCGATACTTGGTTAATTAGCGCGCTAACAAAATAATTGCCGGGCGTTCGCGAGAGCGCCCGGCTTAATTCTGAGGAGGCCAGGATGATCAGCCGACAAGTCCCTATCCACCAAAAACTACCAGCAATTGCCGTTGCCTGCGGCGTGGCGCTCTGGTCATGGGCGGCGCTCGCCAAGGAGCCCGTCACCTATAAGAACTTCGTGCGTGCCGAGACCGACATGACGCTGAAGCGCTATGTGGACCAGGGCGCGTTCGGGAAATGCTTTCACATCCGCCAACCCACGCCGCTCGACAAGCAGGATGTGATCCGGATGAACCGGGACACGCTCTATTCGGCCTGCATATTCGATCTCACCGAGCCGGTGACAATCACCAAGCCCGACCCGGGCGACCGGTTTCAATCCATGCAGGTGATCAATCAGGATCACTCGATGCTGCCGGTCGAGCATGGGGCGGGCGAATTCACGCTGACTAGGGAAGACGTCGGCACGCGCTATGTGTTCGTGCTTTTCCGGACCTTCATGGACGCCAGCGACCCAAAGGACATCAAGGCCGCGAACCAGCTCCAGGACGAAATCAAATGGAGCCAAAAGGACGCCGGCAGCTTCGAGATTCCCGATTGGGACGAGGACTCGCTGGTGCAACTCAGAGAGGCCATCAATGTGATCGCGGCCACCGCGACCGACGCCTCCACATTCTTCGGCGACAAGGACAAGCTCGATCCGGTCGACCACCTGCTCGGCACCGCCTATGGCTGGGGCGGCAACCCGAAGGAGGCAGCCATGTATGCCAATGTGGTGCCCGCCAAAAACGATGGGAAAACGCCCCACTCCGTGACCGTCAAGGACGTGCCCGTCGACGGCTTCTGGTCGGTGACCGTCTACAACGCCAAGGGCCATATGGAGAAGAACGACGCGGACGCCTATTCCTTCAACAACGTCACCGCCAAGCCCAATGCGGACGGCAGCGTCACCATCAATTTCGGCGGCTGCGGCGATGGCCGGGTGAACTGTCTGCCCATCACCGAGGGCTGGAACTTCATCGCCCGCATGTATCAGCCCCGCGAAGAGATCATCAACGGTTCCTGGACGTTCCCCGCGCCAAAGCCCTTATCTTAGTCGCCCGCTGGAATCGCGGATTTTCTTTTCCGCCCGCTGGAATCGCGGGCGAGTTGCTTGCAATGCCCGTCGGTTTGATCCGCTACACACTTAAGCCGGTGCCGGATTGTCACCGCACAGCTATTGTGCCTCTCGTTAGGCACCAGCTGCATCGGCTCGACCCGGTATCCTGACGTGCAGTGCCGGCAACTCCCCGACACTTAAGTCGGGGAAGAAATAGAGTCCGGCGGGGTCCATCCAAAAGTATGCCCGCTGGAATAGCGCGCTAACCAATTATGTCGAGACGTCATCCATGTGGCTGAGCGTCGAGCTCACGAAAGGCTGCGTCACGAACAGCAGCAGCCAGACGAAGATGGCCAAACTGGTGTCGAAATAGGCAATGGCGATCGCGAGCAATGCGATGATGCTGCCGCGAACGGAAACCAGCGTGGTCAGCAATCCCGGTTCCGGCGCTGTGATTTCGGGCCGAAGGTGCCCGTTATAGAAGCCATGCAGCCATATCAGGGACATGGCCAGCCATGCCAGGCCGAGGCCGCCAGAGAATATCACCACGGCCAGCGGCTGATGGCTGTAGGTGCCGAGCAGCGACGTCGTCCACGGCGTCACCGAGACGAATAGCAACAGCACCAGGTTGAGCCAGAGCGATGTCATGTCCACGCGCCTCAGCTGCGCGAGAATGGTGTGATGCTGGAGCCAGAGCGTGCCGAGCGCAAAGAAGCTGATGATCCAGCTATAGAACTTCGGAAGAGCGTTGAGGATTGAGGTGGCGATCGGCGTATCGGGATCTTCCGGCAGCTGCAGGTCCAGAACCAGCAAGGTTATCGCGATCGCGAAAACCCCATCGGTGAGGGCGCAGAGGCGGCCAGTGCCGTAGGTCCTTTTTCTCGCCATGCCTCAGCTTAGCTTTTTTTGTTCCCCGGCCTAAGTGCCGGGGAGATGCCGGAACAGGGAGAGGTATCCGGCAACTCGCCCGCGATGTCAGCGGGCGAACTAATTAAGTGTCGAGTAGTTGCAGGGGAACAAAAAAAAGCCGGTGCCTTGCCGCGCCCTTCAAACTAATCTGCGCGGAGCAACAGGGAGAGCGGTGTGAAAGCAGTACAAATCGTAGGTCCCCGCAAAGTCGAAGTTATCGAGACCCAGCAGCCGGATATTAACGGCGCGCCCGACGGCAGCATCCTCATCAAGACAGTGCGAACCTCGCTCTGCGGGTCCGATATGCCGATGTTTGGCCTGGATCTCGACGAGTCGAATTATCCGTTTCCGCCGGGCTCGCCCATACATGAGTGCATCGGGGTCGTGGCCCAGAGCAAATCAGAGCACTTTAAGCCCGGCGATGAGGTTCTGGCCGTCCCGCGGGGCAGCGGCGGCCTCGCCGAGTACTACCTCTCCCATGAAATGAACGCGGTTCACCTGCCCGAATTCGACGACAAGAACCGCATTCTGATGGCCCAGCCGCTGGGCACGGTCATTTACGCCTGCCGCAAGCTCGGAAATCTGTTGAACCAGGACGCGGTGGTGGTCGGCCAGGGGCCGATCGGGCTGCTGGTGACCCATCTGTTGAGCAATCTCGGCGCAAAACGCGTGATCGCGACCGATCTGCTGGATTACCGCTTGGAGGTCTCAAAGCAGATGCGGGCGACCCATACCATCAACGCCAGCAAGCAGGATCCCGTGCAGGCCGTGGCCGAGATCACCGAGAGCCGGATGGCGGATCTGGTCTTCGAGGTGGTCGGCCACCAGACCGAGACGGTCAATCATGCCCTCGACCTTGTGAAGCGCGACGGCACGGTTGTCGCCTTCGGGGTTCCCGATCAGCCGGTCTACGATTTCCATTTCGCCGGCTTCTTCCGCAAGAATGTGCGGTTCATCTCGTCCGTTGGCCCCGAGGCCTGGATCGACTACGCCCTGGCGCTCGACATGATCGTGCAGGGGCGGATCGACGTCGGGCCCATCATCACCCACACGCTTGCCGTCGACGAGGCCCAGCGCGGCTTCGACCTGTTCCACAACAAGCAGGATGGCGCGATCAAGGTCCAGTTTGATTTCGACTAATTTATTAGCGCGCTGAAGGCGCTGGGCTTCTTTTTCAGCCTGCTGAAATCGCAGGCTGGTTGCACTTTCTTTGTTAGCACGCTGAAGGCGCGCGCTAGTTGCTTGCCAAGTCCGTCGGGATGTTGGGGCTGCAAACTCAGCCGGTGTCGGATTGCTCGCTCAGTGCCGGCAACTCCCCGACACTTAAGTCGGGGAACTAGGAAATCTCTCACCACTTCTCGTTGTCGGGCCGCATTTCCACCAGGAACGACCAGGCGGAGCGGTCCTGATGGGCGACGTGGTAGACCTCGTCTGCGATCGCGCTGGGCTTGCAGAAGAATTCGTCCCCCTCATCGGGCCAGAACACCGGCCTGGTGCGCGGCGTATCGATTGCCGCGTCGACCAGCACATAGGCGACGTGGACCCCTTTCGGCCCCAGCTCACGGGCCATGGATTCCGCCAGGATGCGCTGCGCCGCCTTGGTCGGCGCGAAATAGGCGAATTTGGCCGACCCGCGCTTGGCCGCGGTGTTGCCGGTGACGATGATCGCGCCCTTGCCGGCCTCGATCATGGCAGGCGCGGTTGTGCGCGCCAGATAAAGCAGCGACGTCGTATTTACGCGAAAATTGCGTTCGAGCCGGGCGGGATCGCTTTCCATGAAGGTGGCGGCACCCCCGCCATCCAGAATGCCCATCACCGCGTTGTGGATCACGACCTCGGGCGGTCCCATCTCGCTCGCGACCTGCTCGGCGCAAGCGACCAGCCCGTCGAGATCGGAAACGTCGCAGATATAGCCCTTGGCGCCCTCGATCTCCGACTCGAAGGCGTCCAGGCGCTCTTGGTCGCGCGCCAGCATGGCGACGCGGTAGCCGCCACGGGCAAACCGCTTGGCGCATTCGGCGCCGGTTCCGGGGCCGACGCCGGCGATGAGACAGACTGGCTCGCTCATGGCGTCGCATCATACTGATTTTCGCGCGCTTTGTTAGTTCACCACCTTTGCGATTGAACCTTTCCTCCTCCCGCCGCGACCTACGCGTAGAGGGGCGGTTCACACGCCATATCCACATGTGACATGAGGCCGTATCGGCCGCCCTCCCAAACCACCGACCCTTGGAGGGTAGAATGTTGAAGAAACTAGCGAAAACACTGGTATCGAGCTCAATCCTGGCGGGCGCGGCGCTCATCTGTGCTTCGCCGTCCCATGCGGATACAGTCACCTCGACTTTGCTAACTTATGACACTTCGATCACGAAAGTCGGGGTCAACAGCTCCGGTACTGCCTATAAGCAGACCGGCCTGATTCAGCTTTTTGCGGAAATACAGGTGGTTGTCGATGCTGAGGTTTCCGGCAGGGTGAAGAGTTGGAAAGCCTGGCTCGCGCTCAGAACGGAAGACGAACCTTGGATAGAGTTCAAGGACAGTGCGACGAAGAAAAGTTATGACCGACCCAGACCGAAAGTGGTCAATGAGCTGACATCGGCCGGTGTTCCGCACATGAGCCTTTCACCCGTGATGGTCGGCTTTTGCAATGACATGAAGCACGCCTTGCGGCGGCAGGGCATGTCAGATGAGGAAGTTTTCTCGCAAGACCGCACGATCCTTATCGCCATCGCATTAGAAAATTCATTCGATACGAGCGGAATTGGTGATTCGCTAGAACAGGCAGATCTCCGCAATTTTTCAGATCACCCGAAAATCAGTCTGGTCTGCAAGGGACGCGAAACGGAAAGCGTGCCACCGCCGCCGAACCACACGGTGGGCGACGTCCAATTCGACCGCGGTCCGTTCAAGCCCAGCGCGATCGATGTGTCGCTCAAGACTTACCCGAATGATACCCATCAGCCGCATATGGGCGTCACTTGCCCTGTGCTGTATGTGACGACACGGGTTACGGCCAACAAGTCTGGTTTGGCTGGTGTCAAGCGCATGGGACAGATCAACGGTGGCTCCAACACGACCGCCAATGTGTATATCAACACCACTTATCAACCCGACGGCAGCTTCGTTGGCCAGCAAACCCAAAAATATTACCTAGGCGACGGAGCCCAGGCGAAGTTCTACGCCGCGGTGCAGTCAGGCAATTCCAACATCTCCACGCCCTGGAAGAGCACGACGATTAATTGCACAGGCTCTGGCACCGATTTGTCCCAAGACATGTCCGACTATGAGGCGAAGGCGACGATGGCCTTATATGATGCAGCTGGCTCCGAATGCCCGCGCAAAGGCCATGTCGGATTTACCTTCAGTTCCAATTATTCGTTGAAGATCAACTATCGGCTGACCTGCGATACCGGCATTGATACGTCTGGCTGGCTACAACCAACCAAGAATGGTTCGGCCTGGAAGGCGCATACGACGGTGCCGTTCGATGTGACAAAGACCGCGGGGATGGGCTGTGCTCTCAGGCATATCCGGAATGGCAAGACTACGATCGTCGCAACCAAAACCAGAGAGTACGAGTGCAAAACACCTATCGTGGGCACCGGTTCCGTCGATCTGGCGCCGGACACGATTCCGGTTGATCCGGTGCCACAGGCCGAGCAGCAGGTGGTTGGCGACTTCGCCTACATCGATCCCACCGCGCCGAAATGCTCTCGCACGGCCAAGGCGCTGATCAGCCTCAAGTCGAACACGGACGACGATGTAAACTACGAGCTGCTCTGCAAGGACGGCTACCATCCTTCGGGCGTGGTAAAGACCGCACCGCATCCCTCTGGCGGCTATATCGGCGTGATTGCCGTCCCCATTAGTGTCGACAAGACGTTCAGCACACGCTGCAAACTGAAAACGAAGGAAGGCAAGCACTGGAAGACCCACACTTCAAAGGGTCACACATTCCGGTGCAGAACGCCCATCGTCGGAACGGGTTCGGACAATCTGGTGCACGGCACCAATCCACCGTCCGGAACTCCCTCTAGTCCGGTGATCCTCACTCCGGCTCCGCTGAACAATGACAAGGTTATCGTCATCGACCCGCCACGCACGCCAGATAAGTCCGGTCCGCGCAGGATCATCGATCCAGCTCGGCGCATCTCCTGTGCCGGCGGTACAGTCAAAAACAAGACCTGCACGTGTGATCGCATGCACAAGGCGGTCAAAGTTAGGAAGAACGACTGGCGCTGCATCAAGTCGGTAATGGTCGATCCGGCGAAGGTCGACAAGGCAAAAAACCGAACAGCGCCGCAAGGCTCGTGAAGCTGCCAGGGCACGTAGTCTGAAGGCTGCTAAAGAAAAGCGCAAAGCCGCAAAGAAGGCTGCGTTGGCAATCGCCAAGAAAAAGCATGATGCAGCACTCAAGGCCCGCCAGTTGAAGGTGCGGAATGCAGCTATCAAAAAAGCTGCTGCCAAGGCTCTTGCTAAGCAAAAGGCCATAGCTGTTGAAAAACGCAAGGCCATGCTCAAAAAGCGCGCTGCACAGAGCAGCTCCGCCAATTCGACGCAAAGGCGAGCTGTTCGCCAGCGTTAGTTGGCTGCTCGACCCGAAAACAAAATAGGAGCGCGCCCCGATATCGGGGCGCGCTTTCATCGCTTCCCCGGCACTGCATTTGTTCGCCCGCCACGTTGTGGACCGCGAGTCAGACTTGGATTCCCGCTTGCGCGGGAATGACGATACCTCACCCCTGTCATCCCCGCGCAGGCGGGGATCCATGCAAGGGACGACGAAGGCACCGCACAGGACCACCCAACAACCCGACGGGCAGTGCGAGCAACTAGCGCGCGCTCGCTCCCGCCCTTGGGGCGGGGCTCATCCAAAAGTGCGCCCGCTCTAATCGCGGGCGGGGTGGGGCAACTTAAAAATCCTCCGCTACCAGCCGTAGCTGACGCCCGCCCTGCCGCCGACCGTGTCTTCTTCCAGGCCAACGCCCACGCCGGCTGTTACAAAGGTCTGGGTGCCGAGCGCCATGGCGCCGGAAAACGCGACCGCGTTTGAGCCTTCGAAGTTCCCCCAATTGCCCGACAGGCGGACGCTCTCGCCCGGCTGGGGCAGGAAGGTTCCGGCCATCGCAAGGCCCAGGGCCGCGCCTTCGAAGGCCTCGTCGATCCGGCCAGAATTGCCTTGGATGGACGCGGTATTCTGTTGGATTGCCGCCGTGTTGGCATTGGTCTTGTTCTCTAGCGCGCTGAGGTCCTCCACGGCGGCGATCCCGAGCTCACTGATTGGGCGGGTGGCCAAATCGCCGACCCCGTTGGATGTGACGAGCTGCGTCGCGGTGCCTTGAGCGGCTCTGCTGGCTTCCGTTGTAACCCCCGGCAATGTGTAGGTGTTGCTTGCAGTGCCGAACACCTGCTGGTTATCGCGGGCGGTGGTTGCATTCTGACCGAATGCCGCAGAATTGGCGTGGGTGGCGCTTGCGCCCGAGCCAAAAGCGCTCGCGTTCGCGCCGGTTGCCTCCGAGGTAGTGCCGACGGCGGTGTTTTGGGTGCCGTCACCGCTTGCGTTGGCCCCGGTGCCAATCGCAACGTTGGCGCTGGAGCCGCCGCTGGCGATGGAAAGGTTGCCAATAGCAGTGTTCTCGCTGTCGACGCCGCTGGCGTCGGCGACACTACCCATCGCGGTGTTGAGGCTTCCGCTGCCGCTGGCGTTGGCATCCGGGCCGCAAGCGATGTTGAATGCGCTATCGTCCGCATTCGCATTCGCACCGCCGCCACCTGTGGCAGCGGTCCGTTCGCAGACGAACTGGGCCTGGGCCGGCTGAGGGCCGGCGGCTGAGACGCAGAACACCATCAGGCCCGTCAGCGCCGATGTGGCGAGCAGCTTCGCCCGCGGTCCAGCTTCGCTGGATCTCACGCTGAATCCGGTCCCACGAAACGTAGAATAGCTGTCAAAGAAATCTGAGTCGTACATGGCCTTTTCCCCGACTGATCAAGAAACGTTGGCGATGATCGCCAATCGGGCTCAAGTACAAGTGCGCAAAGTGGATGAATTGTGGTTGGTGTGGTCTGGCTTTATCGATTTGCGATTCACTGTCGCCTATAAGACACAGCCAAGCGGGGATCGGCGATTTTGCCGATGCCGGTAAACGTCGTCAAAACAGGCGGTTGCGGCCTTGGACGTCGACAAGCGTTGCTGCTTCGGTGCAGACTAGCCGCCAGTGGATGCGGTTACAGTCGGTTTTCCGTCGTATTCGGTCTTGTTGTGTCTAACCAAGCAGCAAAAACGCGCAGCACGAAACTCCTTCTGGCCCTTTGCCTTGCAACTTGGGTGGCCGGCGGCGAGGCGCGCGCCCAGGACCAAGCGAATGCGCCGGCGGCGCAAATCAGCAGGCTTGCGAACACCGATCTTCCGGGCTCCGATTTCAGCCGGTTGTCGAGCGTCACATTGCAGGCTTGCAGTGCCGCGTGCGTGGCGGAAGCGCAGTGCAAAGCCTTCACCTACAATATCAGCGCACGGGTGTGTTTCCTGAAGAACCAGGTGCCGGAGCAAAAATCATTCCAGGGCGCCACATCGGGAATAAAGCAGCAAGCGGCCGCGGCGGATGCCCCGCAGGTGGCCGACGATACCCCACCGGCAAAATCGTTGATCGAGGATTGGCGCCAGGCCAATGAGCGGTGCGGCGCCACCGCGAATGGCGCGGCGGAAGCCGCCGCCTGGTGCGAGGTCCGTACCGCCCTTGCCGTCGTCCTGCAGCTTCAGGATTGGTGCAATGGCAAGGAGGGCCAGCCACCGGCAGATCACGCGTGGCACGAATGCGATGTCACATCGCTGAAGGTCGAGATACCAAAGTCGGTTTCTACGCCCGGCAAATATGAGCGTTCCGACGCGCCCGTCGTCGTGACTTCGCCGCAGCCGCAATCGGCCCCGGCCCAACCGGGCCCAGCGCCAGCCGGCGCCGAACAACCCAAGCCCGCAGCGGCTGGAGAAGTCGCGCCCGCAGGCACTGGGAGTCCCAAGCCCAAGGGCGCAGAAGCGCCCGCCCAGGCCCCTTCGGCCAGCGGCCAGCCCGCGCCCGATTCTGCGAGCCAAGCGGGCGGGACCCCTAAGCCGCCAGGTCAGCCTGCGGCGAACGAGCCCGCCGGCACGCCGCCGGGAGCGATCAATGGCGGTGGCGCCCCGAAAGACGCGGGCGCGCAACCGGCTGCCCCTGGTCCGGATGCTGAGCCCGAGGCTGCACCGTAATTCCTGACCGGTCGGTGGCGGAGATCCTGGGGCGCGCCGGCTAATAGCTCCCACTCGCGATCGGGGTCATGGGCGCGGGCGGTCGCGGGTGGCTCGATCCAGGTGCCGCCGCATAGCGCTTCATCATCACGCCATACATGGTGGCTTTCAGGATGTCGTCGCGGTTGGCGACGATCCGGCCGTTCTTGCGGTGGAAGCCGCGGAACTCCTCGAACCATTCGGTGAGATGATCGGCCACCTTGAAGCGGCCGGTCATCATGCGTTCGAGGATCTCGTCCACGATCGGCTCCACGGGCTGCGCGCCGCCCTGCTCGGACGTATCGCCGGGCGATTTTGGATAGCGCGCGGATTTGTTCAGCATCCGGACCCCGTGGGCCCGGTAAGCATCGGCCAGCGGCTTGCCGCCGGATTTTTCGCGGTTCATGCCGTCATGGGGCCAGGCAACGGGGATCGACTTGTCGCCCCGGTTGAACCAGGCCGCGTGATAGACCGCCGCCTCGCCCGATTTCCGGTAGCAGTCGATGACGTAGATTACGTCCTTGTCACGGTCCCAACCGATATGGGCGCCCGCGCCCGGGTGATCGATGCCGAAGTCGCAGCCCTTGATCTGCACGAAATGGCGGGGCAGGCCTTCCGGGAACAGGGAGTAGTAATTGAAGCGGATGTCCTTTTCCTCGACCGGGAACACCGCGCCCTCCCCCATCATCGGCACGCCCTTGGTGCGGGCGTCGCGCTCATGGATCCGGTAGGAGGCCGAGAGCCGTTCCTTGTCGGACTCGGTCAGGTGCTTCGCGTCATCCCAGGTGGCGGATTGCAGATGGATGCCGGAGCCGCCCCCCATAAAGTGCCGCACCAGTTCGGTCTCGCCCCGCAGCGGCGTGAAGGTCACCAGCGCCACCCCGCCGGAGGTGAGGATCCGCGTCTGAGATTCCGAATAGATCATGTAATCGTCCGGCTCCTCATCAAGCCAGACCACTTCGGGGTCGGTGCCGGTCCATTTCAGCCAACCCTGTTCATAGGTCTTGAAGCTGCACACCGAGAGCCCGCCGGAGGCGTGCTGGACCTTGATGGTGTCCGCGACGCCGCCCACCACCGCGCGCCTTGTGCCAGGCCTCTCCGCGATCCGCGATTTCGGGATCAACCCCGAGCCGAGCTTATCGTCGAGACCGCCCAGCAGCTGCTTTTGGACGATATCCTTGGAGGTCTCGGACGTGGGCGAACCGGTCCAGGCCAGGATCGGGGCATCGAACCGTTTGCCCCGCCACCAGGAGGGATAGTCGCCGGTCAGGTGAAACGCGACCTCGGCGGCTGCCGAGAGCGTCTTGCCAACCCGGTTGGCCGCCATAAGCATCCGTTCCGGGTGCTCGCGGCCCGCATCATGGAAGGCGAGCTGCCAAGGATAAGGCTTGTATTTGTCGAGCTTGGACCAGCCGAGATCGCGCTCCAGCCGCGCGGTGAGCATCGCTAACTGCTGTAAGTCGTCCAATGCTCGGCCACCCATCCTGATCCTATATCTGTCGGTTTCGGGCGCCCGTGGAACTGCATGATGCAGCCCTTTGGTTTGCGTTTGCCCTCCAGCTTGTAGCTCGTGATGCCGGCATCGGCTTCCCATAGCGCCCGGCAGTGCTTGCCGAGAAACCCCTGGTCGCCGCGGCGCCTATGCTCGGCCATATGGGCTCTTGGGTCGGCGGTGAAATCGTCCCAGATCGAGCTCACATCCGCCGGCAGCCACATCACGCAGGAGTTCGCCGGGTGGTTGCGGTAGAAATCCCGCACCATGCGAAATTCGTCCGATTCTAGGTGATCGACCGGCCCCAGCACGAAGCTGTCCAGGTCGATATAGAGACAAGGCCGGTGGCGTTGGTTCCAGGGCGCGAACAGCTCGAGCTTGGCCCACCAGCCCGGAAACCCGCAGTAAAGTGCGGGCGCCAACCCCGGCGTGTCGGTCTGATCGGTGAGCGTGAAGACTTGCGCGCGCGAGACTTGCGCGAGCTGCCGGGTGAGCGCTCTCACATGTTCGGGACCGTATTTCTCGCCGCTGCGGACTAGGGCCACCCGCTCAATCATCCGGAACCAGGATCACATCGCGGTGGACGCGCTTGGCGACCCGGTAGCCTGGGAAATTTTCCGACCAGCCTTTCGGGTGCCCGTAATGCTCGGAAATCGCCTTGTCCTCCACCATGATGACGGGCCGGTAGCGCCGGATCGTCTCAGCCGCGCCGCTAAGCGCCAAGGGCTCCATGCCCTCGATATCGAGGGCGATCAGATCCACGTCGCGGGCCCCGTGAAAATCAATCGTGCTGACCGGGATTTGGCCCGGGCCATGCATCCGGTGGGCGCCGACATTGGCGGGTTCCCGCTTCATGCCCATGGCGCCCGCATGGTCGCCCAGCGCCTCCATGATGGCGTAGACGCGCTCGCCCTTGTTGCGGAGCAAGCACTGGTAATTCTCCCAGTCGGGCTCGAAGGTCCAGACGGTCGCAAACGTCTTGGCGAGATGGTTCGCCCAGACGCCGACATTGCCCCCGGCCTGGATGCAGGTACGGGTTCGCTCACACAACGCGATTGCGCGCTCGGCGTCCTTGACCTCGCGCAGCACCGCCCGGTGGCAATGCTTATCCGCATCCGGCCACCAAAAGCCGTCGATGAGTTTCATTTTTCGTTTTTTCCCGGATCTAAGTGCCGGCGAGTTGCCGGAAATGGGAGTGCGATCCGGCAACGCCCCAGCACTCGCTCCCGCCTTTGGGGCGGGGCTCTCTTTCTCCGTCCGCTGGAATCGCGGGCGGGGCCGGGGAACAACAAAACATCGCGGGCGGGGCTGGGTAACTAAAGAACTTCCGGCAGCTCCGCGACCGCCTTTTCGAGGCCAAGCACCAGCTGGGCCATGAAGCCGAAATCCAGCGTGTCCGCCGTGTCGCTCGGCAGGTGGTAATTCGGGTTCCGGAAGAAGGCCGTGTCGGTGACCATCAGCGCCGGCAGCCCGGCGTTCCAGAACGAGGCGTGATCGCTGCGCCGCGTGTCGGGCAGGATGTGCCCGTTGAAGGGCACCAGAAGCGATTCCACCGGCAATTTGTCGTTCCGGCGCAATCCCCTGACGACCGCGCGCGAAAGCCCCCAAGAGCGCCGATTCGTTATCACCCCGATATAGTTCCCTTCGTTCGGATAACCGGCCCAGCGCAGGACGGATGGATAGTTTTGATGCGGGCTGGTGTAGCCCACCATTTCCAGCACGATCGCGCCCGCCACGCGCTCGCCCGAGCGGGCACACTCCTCGACGAAGATCCGGCTCCCCTGGTGCCCGGTCTCATAGGCCGGCGGCTCTTCCAGGGTGAACGCGACCAGGCGGACCGGCGCGGCTGAGCCGTTCGCGGCGAGAGCCCGCGCCAGCTCCAGCATCACGGCTACCGCGCTCGCATTGTCGTCGGCGCCAGGCGTCGCGGGGACGGTGTCGTAATGCGCGCCCACGACGTAATAGTTCGGCGAAGCGGGCGCGCCGGGCAGCTTGGCGATCAGGTTGGCGACGCGATGGCCCTCATACTGGTAGGGCTGCTCGGTGACTTCGAGCCCGGCCCCTTCAAGGACCTGCCTTATGTACTTCTCGGCTTGGCTCAGGCTGTCGCCAAGAAATGGCGTGCGCGGGCCGATATCGACCGCCAGCACCCCAACGTGCTTGGCGAGCGCATCTTCGAGTGACGGAGCGGCGTCCTGCATAGACGCGTGAATAGCAACACAATCGGACCAATTCCCGGCAGCTCTTTTTGTTCCCCGACTTAAGAGTCGGGGAGTTGCAGGCCAAGCCCGTAGGGTTGTTCCGCTGCAAAGTCAGCCGGTGCCGGATCGCTCTCCCATTTCCAGCAACTCGCCCGCGCCTTCAGCGGGCTAAGAAACAAAGTTCATCACCGCAGATACATCGGCGCGCCGTCGAGATTGACGATTCTGGGCCGGTAGCTGTCGACGTCATACATGCCATCGACATCGACCCGGCGCTCGCCCTTGGTGCTGATGTCGGCGGGTTGCGTCGTGTAGCAACCGTTCTGAACCGCCACCATCAGCCCGGTCTTGCCCTGTTCGATCAGTCGAACCGTCATGGTTCCGTAGTTCCGGGGCACCATGATATCGAGCGCATCCGGAGCGCCCGCGCGCAACAGATAGCCCAGATTCTGCACCATGACGTTGACCCCGGTAAGCTCCTTGAGCGCGCCGCCGACCCGGTCGCCAATGCCCCCCAGCTTGCGGTGCCCATAGGCGTCCGCGGCGCCCGATTCCAGGATGCCTTCATCGGCCACTTGGGCGCCCTCGGAGACCACGACGATGGCGTAGTTCGACGTGCTGGCGGCCCGGTCCTCGCTGACCAGCCGGGCGAGCTTTTCTAGATCAAACGGCACTTCGGCGATCAAGGTTCTATCGGCATCGGCGAGATACCCCGCGATCAGCGCGGTAAGCCCGCAATGGCGGCCGAACATCTCCACCACCAGGAACCGCTCGTGGCTGCCGACCGGGGTACGCAGCCGGTTGATAAGATCGACCGACCGCGTGACGCAGGTCGAAAAGCCGATGCAGTAATCGGTCCCGAAGACGTCATTGTCCATGGTCTTGGGGATGCACATCGTCTTGGCGCCCTCGCCATGAAGGCGCGCGGCGTAGGACAGCGTGTCGTCGCCACCGATTGCGATCAGCACGTCGATTTCAAGCGCGTCCAGGACGGAGAGCACGTGGTCGGTGATGTCCACCTTGTCGCCGTCCGCAGCCGCCGCCTTGCCGCTCAAAAATCCCGGCAATTCGGATACAAGCATCCGCGATGGGTTGGTGCGGGACGTGTGGAGTATGGTGCCGCCGGTCCGGTCGATGCTGCGCACGATGTCGGGCGTCAGGACCATCCTTGCGTCTTGGGTGCCCTCGAGATTGGCGGGATCGGAATTGACCGGCCCCGCCCAGCCGCGCCGGAACCCGGTGACGCGCCAGCCCCGCGCGAACGCCTCGTTCACGACCGCCTTGATGGCAGGATTCAGTCCAGGCACATCGCCACCCCCCGTCAGAATGCCCAGATGCATTACTCAACTCCCGTAGTCACCCGCGAGTGCCCCGGACTTGAAGGCGCCCCCCTGCCCCGGTGCGGGCATATTCAATGGCAGATGCGCGGCCCTCAGTCGATTTCAATCGGCGCGCGCACGTTCGCCAACGCCGCTTCCAATGTGAAGTAGTCGATCCCGCCCTCGTCCAGTCCAACCTTGTCCTCGGGATCGGAAAGCACGAACTCGCCGAGCACCTCGATGCCGCCAACCAGGTTGGAGAATCTTGCGGCCCTGGGCTTGGCCCGGTCGCGGGGAACGAAATAGAGCGTCACGTCGTCGTCCTCGACATTGCGCGAGGTAATGAAATTCGCGGCCAGGCCATCGAGCCGTGACCTGTTTCGCTCGGCCCAGAGCGCAATCCAATCGGACGCCCGGGCGACGATGTCCTGCGCCTCGCCCTTCCAGATGGCCGCGTCCAGCGGATAGTGCTGCACGATCACCGGGGCCACCTTGCGCTCTTCCATCTTGGCGGCGGCGGCTTCCAGCGGGAACGGACCCTGGTCCTCGGGACGCCTGAAGAACTGGTAGTGCAAGTGGCCTGGAATCGTGGCCCCCGCATTCACGCCGTTGTAGAAGCCCAAATGGCCCGGCAGCCGGTCGCCGAGCTGAACCAGATCTTCCAACAGCATCGCGACGTCGAGTCCGTCGTCGTCGCGAAACCGCCAGTCCTGGGGCACGTGCGTTGCGGCGGCCATCACCACATGGGCCGGCAATAGCGGAAACGGGTTCATCAGCGCGAAATAGGCGCGCTTCCGGGTCTCGATCCGATAACCGAGCTGGGTGCCCTGCTGCTGCCATTGGATGTTCTCGCGGCAGAGAAAGCAGCCATTTTGGTGTTCGGGCGACCGCGCCTCTTTCGAGCCGGAGCCGGCGAATCTGAGCGCGCGCCTGGGATTGTATTGCGCCAGGAAATACCGCGTCGGGTCATCGGGATGATAGAGCGTGTAGCGCTCCAGCTGGTCGATGCTGCCTTCGATAAAGCCGCTTTGCCGCTGATGCGCCTCCAGCGCGTGCAAGGCCGCAGGCAGCCCCGCGCCCCGCTCCAGCTGCTGCAGCTCCGCGTTCAAGTCCGACCAGGCTTTTTCAAACTCGAGTGGCATTTTTGACTTCTCCGCCGGTCTCGCCGGCGCAGCATGGAAGGCGGCAAACTTGATACGCACATTCGGGAAATGCCGGCCACTGTCCCTTGCAGCCGGCGACGGATTTTGGTTTTCCCGAGACTATTATTTCTCTAGATCACTGCCAATCGGAATTCTCATGTGCGATTCGCCACTATTTGCCTACACGTCCAGCTAAAGAGGGAGCCAATACATGCTCGGCGACTCCATTGTGGTCGAACCACATCACCGCAAAGCGGCCAGCGGCGTCGTGGCACTGCTGCTGCCCTTGCTCGAGGGCTCGGACCAGCGGCACACGGTCTCGATCGCCGGACAATCTGGAAGCGGCAAGTCGGAAACCGCGCAGGCGCTTGCCGACGCGCTCGCCGAACACGGGATCGAGGCCGGCATTCTGCAGCAGGACGATTACTTCGTGCATCCGCCCAAGACCAATGACCGGACGCGGCGCGGCGACATCGACTGGGTCGGCCCGCACGAGGTGAAGCTCGTCCTGATGGACGAGCACCTGCAGGCATTTCTCGATGGCGGAGAGCAGATAGAGAAGCCACTGGTCGACTACGAGGCCGATGCGGTCAAAAGCGAAATCATGAGTTTTGGCGGCCAGCGCGTGCTGATCGCCGAGGGCACCTATACGACGCTGCTGGAGAACTGCCGGACCCACGTCTTTATCGACCGGACCTATCTGGACACAAAGGCGCATCGCAAGAAAAGGATGCGGGACGAATCCGAGCTCGATCCCTTCATCGACCGGGTGCTGGAAATCGAGCACGGCATCATCTCCAGCCACAAGCCGCGCGCCCAGATCGTCGTCGACGCCGATTACAACGCGTCGCCGGCAGGCTGAGCGGCGCGGCCGCGGTCCAAGCCATGCACCTGGTCTTTTTCAATCCTCAAGGCAATTTCGATCCCCAAGACTCCCATCTCACCGAGCATCCCGATTTCGGCGGGCAGCTGGTCTATGTGAAGGAGGTCGCCCAAGCCTTGGCCGCGATGGGCCACCGGGTCGATATCCTGACCCGCCGGATCGACGATCCCCATTGGCCGGAATTCGCCTCAGCTATCGAGCAGTATCCCGAAAGCCCGGACAATCTGCGCATTGTCCGACTGGAGTGCGGCGGCCTGAAATTTCTCAACAAGGAACAGCTTTGGGACCATCTCCCGGAATTCGTCGACAATGCGGTCCGGTTCTATGCGGGCGCGATGCCGGACTTCGCCACCGCCCATTACGCCGATGGCGGCTATTGCGCGGCCCTGCTGGAACGATCCAACGGCATCGGATTCAGCTTCACCGGCCATTCGCTCGGCGCGCAGAAGCTCGACAAGCTCGGCATGTGCGAGGCCAATGCCGTGGAGATGGAGGCGCGCTTCAAGTTCTCGCGCAGGATCGCCGCCGAACGGCTCGCCATGGAGCGCGCGGCCCGGATCATCACCTCCACCGAACAGGAACACATGGAGCAGTATTCCCATCCGCTCTATCGCGGCGCGGTCGACGTCGATGACGGAACCAAGTTCGCCGTGATACCGCCGGGCGTGAACACAAGGATCTTCAGCACTGAGGCGGGTGAGATCGACCGGTCGCTGGCCAACGGCCTGTTGGCGGGGATTGGCGCGAACGGGCGCCCGATGGTCATCGTGTCCAACAGGCTGGACGAAAAGAAAAACACGATCGGCGTGGTCGAAGCCTTCGCGAGCTCGAGCGAGCTGCGGCAGCGCGCGGGGCTCATCCTGTGCGTTCGCGGTGTCGACGATCCCTTTGCCGAGATCGACCAGGTCGACGAAAGCGAGCGCGATGTGCTGGCGGCGATCCTCGAGGCAATTGAGCGCAACGGCCTCCGGGATCAGGTTAATTTCCTGAACATTCCCTCCCAGCGGGCGCTTGCGGCGACCTATCGCGCGGTCGCTCGCACGGGCGGCGTCTTTGCGCTGACGGCCTTTTACGAGCCCTTCGGCCTTGCCCCCATCGAGGCGGCCGCCTGCGGGCTCGCCTGCGTCGCGACCCGCAATGGCGGGCCGTCTGAAATCTTCGCCGATGGCTCCGGCGTCCTGGTCGATCCGGAGGACCCGAGCGATATTGCGCGGGGTCTAATCGAGGCGCTGGAGAACCAAGCCGATCTTTCGCGCCGCGCGCGCGAGCGAGTACTAATGACCTATACCTGGGAGCAAACCGCCCAAGGCTACGTCGCGGTGATCGAAGAGGCTTTGGCGCGCGGGCACGCGTCCATCCCGGAGGTTCCGCCACTGGACGCATCGGACAGAATCGCAAATTACCTGGTGAGGGCTTCTTAGCTATTCCGCTGAAATCGCGGATTTTCTTTCCCGCCTGCTGAAATCGCAGGCTGGTTGCCGGCTACACCCGTCACACTGGCAACAGTCATTGGATTAACCGACGCCTACCCGCACTAGATCGAGAGTCACATTTGGATTCTCGCCTACGCGGGAATGACGATACCCCCCACCCCCGTCATCCCCGCGAAGGCGGGGATCCATCAAAGAGATGGCGCTTTGTTGGTTCGTCCGCTGGAATCGCGGAATTGATGAAGGCTTAGCCTTCGGATTCGAACGGCGTTTGGTAGCCGGTGCCTTGCCCCAGCATCTCGCGGTTGACGACCACGATGCCGCGTTCGCTGATATCGAAGCGCTGCTTGTCGACGCGGGAGTCCTCGCCGATCACCGTGCCTTCGGGCACCACGCAGCCATTGTCCAGAATGACGCCCCGCAGCCGGCAGCCCGGCCCGATCTCGCAGCCCGGCAATGCCAGGACGCCGTGCAGATCGCAACCCGCGCCCACCTTTACCTTCGAATAGAGCAGGCTTCGGTCGAGATTGGACCTCTCGATGATGCAGCCGCCGCTGACCATCGCGTCGTCGACCCGGCAGTTCTCTCCCGCACCAACGAACCGCGCCGCGGGCAGTTGCGGCTGATAGGTCCGGATCGGCCAGTTTGGATCGTAGATGTCGATCGGCGGCTCCGCGGACAGCACTTCCAGGCTAGCCTCGTAATAGGCATCGATGGTCCCGATGTCGCGCCAATAGCCGGTGCCATTGTTGGCGGAGGTGCGAAACGGGTAAGCCTGGACATGATCGCCCTTGGCCAACGCGTAGGGAATCAGATCCTTGCCGAAATCGTGGCTCGAGGAGTCTTCGAGCGCGTCGCGCTGCAACTGGTCCCGCAAATAATCGAAGGAAAAGACGTAGATGCCCATGCTCACAAGGGCGGTATCGGGCGAGCCCGGTAGCGTCTTGGGCTTATCGGGCTTCTCGGTGAAATCGATCACCCGGTCTTTCTCGTCGACCTGCATGACGCCGAACTGGCGCGCCTCCTCCTTGGGCGCCAGATTGCAGGCAATCGTGAAATCCGCATTGCTGCTCACATGGGCCGCGAGGGTCTCGCCATAGTCCATGGCGTAGATGTGGTCGCCCGCCAGTATCAGTACATATTCCGGCCCATAGGCCTCGATGATGTCGAGGCATTGGAACACCGCGTCCGCCGTGCCCTGGTACCAGGAGTCGTCGTCGAGCCACTGCTGGGCTGGAATGATGTCGATGAACTCACCCTGCTCGGCGCTCAGCCGGCTCCAACCCTGGAGCAGATGCTGGATCAGCGAGTGGGACTTGTATTGCGTCAAAACGCCGATCCGCCGGATACCCGAATTCAGGCAGTTCGAGAGCGTGAAATCGATGATGCGGAACTTGCCGCCGAACGGCACCGCGGGCTTGGTGCGCCAATCGGTGAGTACGCCCAGCCGGCTGCCGCGCCCGCCAGCCAGAATCAGCGTGAGCGTCTTATGGGTTAGGCGGCTGACAAAACGCCTGGCGTTCTCCGACATCGCTCCACTGCACGTTGGGCCGGAGCATCGCCCTGCCGAGCGTGGCGGTCCGACCAATCTAAACGTGCAGCAAGCCTAAAGAGTTCGCTCGCCAAGGGCTAGGCGGGGTTTTTTAGTTCGCTTGCCGAAGGCGCGCGCTATGACGTCGGGGCTTCGGGCCCCGAATCCTGCCGCCTGGGTCTCGGCCTGGGTTTTCGTCGAAGTGGCTGCAGCTGGATATGGGCCGGGTTCGGATAGTGGTCGAGCGCTGCCCCGGTCGCCGCATCGACACCGATGCCGATGACGCCACCAACCAAGACGTTGCCGGCAAGGCCTGCCGCGCCGCCGCCCCTCACCTTGGTATGAATTTCGATTGAACCCGGCCGGTAGCCGGGCTTTTTCGCGTAAGCGACGAAGGGCGTCTTTCGCTTCACTTCAAAGCCGCACGGGGATGCCTCGCAGCGATGCCCTAGCGACGTGGTGATAACGGCGTCTGATGGATTGCTCGTGACGACGACCCGCTCGGTCGTGCCGCGGACGGCGGTTGCGCAGCCGGTCAGTGCGACCAACGCGAAAACGGCCGTGAATTGCCGGAAATTCATGAGCCCCCCTACCCTTTGCCCATCGGCACAATAGGAGGAAGGCGCTCAGGAGCGCAAGCGTATTGGTTCGATTATCTCCAGTTCATTCCGAGTCTTGTTGGGTTAATGGCCAGATAACTGAAAACACGGCGCAATATTGAAGCTTTTAAATCCGTTGAAAGTTATCGCATTTTCCTGCGCCCACGCCTCCAGCGTACCCGCTAAAGAAATGTCGAGCGACAAAAGGAAGCACGCTGTGTCCGCGGCCCAAAGAAAAGGGGCCGCCTTCAAGTAAAGCGGCCCCTTATATGAAGGGGGGACCCTTCAAGAAACCTTTATTTGCTCCCCGACTTACGTGTCGGGGAGATGCCGGCTAAGCCAATGACAATCGCCAAGATGACGAGTGTAGCCGGCAGCCAGCCTGCGATATCAGCAGGCGGAAAAACCGCGATTCCAACGGGCGAACTAGCAAAGGGCTGTTTTTTTGGCGCGCCCAACCTGACGTGCAGTACCAGCAACAATTCTGCGATTAGAGCGGAATAACTAATCAAGAATTCCAGAGGTCCGGGGTCACGAAGTCCTCGAATATCGCCTCATCGAAGGCGATGCCGAGCGGCTCCAGCGCGGGCTGGAATGCGTCCACCCGGCCTTGCGCCACCTCATCGGCCATGATGTCGGGACCGGGTATTCGCGCCATGGCCTGGTGCTGGCGCGCGACGATCTCGGCGACTTGGGATTCCGTATACTTGTTCAAGAACCGGCAGCGCTCGTAGGAGCGCCGGATGGCCTCTGGCTCGCGCCAGACCTTGATGAAGAGCGGATCGAATGGCTGCCAGACCTGCCAGTAGAATGCGCCACCCTTGAAGGTTCAGGGGCCATTCCCGTAGCCCTGGGATTTGAGTATGCGGGCGACCTCGCCTGGCCATGCCCCGCCGGGCCATTGGTCATCGGGCTGTGGGAAGGCGCCCAGCCAATCGCGGCCGAAGCGTCTTATCAGGGCTCGCTTCAGTTCGGTGTTCTCGAAATAGCCGCGGCGGTTCCAGCGGTCGGGCGGCCTGGTTTCGCCGACCCAGACACCGTGGCAAGCCAGCAGGCCCGCCACCAGGGACGAACCGCTGCGGCCTGGGCTGATAACGGCTACGGCGCGCCTAGCCACCGGGCGGGTGCGCATCCCCTAGATTGGGAAAGTGCATTTGGACCGCGTGAACAGCGCCCGAGATAATCATCTCCACGGCCACGGCTGCGAGAACGATCGCCATGATCCGGGTGATCACGCTGATCGCGGTTGGGCTCAGCGCCCGCGCGATCGGATCGGCGAACAACAGCCCGAACCAGACCAGCAGGCACACCCCGATAATGACGGGAACCAAGGTGACGATCTCGCTGGGATTGTCGAGCAGATGGGCGAACAGGATCATGGTTGCGAACGCGCCCGGTCCGATCGTGAGCGGGATCGCGAGGGGCACCACGGCAATGTCCTTGCGGAGTTCCCCGGCCACCTCAGCCTCCTCCTCCGCCCTGGCGTCGCTGCCCGACGGCGCGTCGTCCTTCAGCATGGAAAGGGCTATTCCTAAAACGATGATCCCGCCGGCGATCTGAAACGCGGGAACGCTGATCCCGAAAAAATCCAGGATCTCTTCACCGACAAGCGTGGCAATCAAGGCGGCGCTGAGCACGGTGCCCGCGGCGATGGTCGCGGTCCGCCGGCGCTCGGCGGGCGAGTACCCGGCCGTCATGCGCAGGAATATCGGGATGCCGTAAATTGGGTTCAGCAGCGCCACTAGCGCGGCGGCAAATCGTAAGAATATCGTTCCATGAAACAGCTCCGAGAGCTCGCCCATCCCTGCCCCCAATCGAATTGCCTATGGCCCGTCTCAAGACATATCCTGGACCCGTGGATTTTGCCCGGAGTTTTTTGTTCCCCGGCCACGCCCGCGATTGGAGCAGGCGGACTTTTTGATGAGCCCCGCCCCAAGGGCGGGAGCGAGTGCCGGGGAGTTGCAGGATAGCTCTCCCAGTTCCGGCACCTACTCGACACTTAGGTCGAGTAACAAAAAAGCCACCGTTGACTCCCCTCCCATGTCGTGCAAATTTTCAATAGTTCAATATTTGAAATATTCAGAAATTGACAAATAACGCTTCAAAACCGGGTCTCATGCTGCATCGCGCGGTGCAGTCGCTTTCCTCGCGGCTGCTGGGAATCGAGCGGGACTTGGCCGCTCAGTTCACGCCGGCGCTCTCGCCCCAGGAAACCACCGTGATCAAGGTTCTGTTTGGGGCCGGGCGAACCAATATGGGCAACCTGGCCGGCGAACTCTCGATACCGTTGAGCACCTGCACCTATTTGATCGACAAGCTCGAAGAGCGTGGCCTGGCGGTGCGTGCCCGGACCAGGAATGACCGGCGCACGGTGTTTGTCGAACTGTCGCAGACCGGAATCCGGTTCGCCACGCAAATGCAGGATGCGCAAGTCGTCCTGTGTGAAGAGCTTCTGAGCGCATTTGCGCCCAATGAACGCCCTGTTCTTCGCCAGCTTCTGGATCGCTTGGCCGGTGGCGAGGCGCAGGACAAAACAGCGGCGGCCCGGCCGCCCGTGAAACCAATCCAGTAACCAGGAGGATCAAATGTCGGCATCCAACTTGAGCTGCACCACCCTCGATCTCGAAACCTTCAAGAAGACCAGGGATCACCTCGCGCAGAACCCCGATGACGCGAAGGGCACGTTCTCGGCCATCACCAAATGGCAAGGCGGCGCCCAGGCGGTCACCAGTGCGCGAAGCTTCACCATCAAGACCGACGAGCCCGCGCCGCTTGGCGGACAGGACGCCCATATAGACCCGATGGAGCTGCTGCTCGCAGCGCTATGCTCTTGCCTCACCATCGGCTGGGTGACGCAGGCCAATCTCCGCGACGTCGATTTCTCCGACCTCGAGATCAAGGTGGAGGCGCCCTTCGACCTGCGGGGTTATTTGGACCTCGACCCCGCCGTGCGGCCGGGCTTCGGGGGCTTGAGCTATACGGTCGACGTCAAGAGCGAGGCTTCCCCAGAGGTTCTGGAAGAGATCCGCGCTGCCGCCGAGAAAGGCTCGCCGATGTTCGACAACATCATCAACATGACCCCGATCGAGGGGCGGGTTACGGCTGCTTAAGCCGGGTTTGTTTTTTAGTTCCCCGGCGCGCCGAGCCATTCCCGCGTGCGCCCGCTCATGGATTTGACCTTGCCGGCAAATGCCAGGTCCCGGGCGCGTTTCCAATGTGCGTTGGGGGCGCCCGTTACCTGGCTCGCGGCCTCGGAGGTCTCGAACCGGCAATGGCGCCAGGGCGGCTCGCCATTATGGGCCCCGTCGTCCAGCGGCAAGCCGCACAGCGTGATCTGCTCGTAGCCGAGGCCGACGGCCACCAGGCAGGCGCCGAGCCCGCTGGTGCCGTGGCCGCCCAACGGCCAATGCCATTTGGCGCCCTTGTGGTTCGAGTGGGTATGGACCGGCCCGTGGAATTCCTTTGAATACTCGTTGCGCCTGGCCTTTACGAAGTCGGCCAACAGCCTGGCCTCGTTGGAGTACCAGTGCTCGATATGGCCCGGAAAGGTCTCGCCGAGCTTGTTGACGACCATGAAGTGGTGGCCGGTTTTCTCGACCTTGCCGCGGCCGCGGTCGCAGCGGCAGCCGAAGGCTTCGAGGTCATCCCAAACGCACGCCGCGTCGCCGCAGATCACCAGGGCGTGGCCGGTATAGGCGCCCGCGATCTTCGGCAACGCGAATTCACGGCCCCCATAGACGGAAAAATAATCCTCAAGGGCCATAGGCCGATTGACCCCAATGCGTCAGCCGGACGTTGGGCTCCAGCAAGAGCTTGAAGCCCGCCTTTTTCGCCACTCGGCAGAAGTGAAAATCCTCGCTTTCGAATACGCCCTCATGCACCGGGGTTTGATAAATCGCGCGCACATGGCTGCCGCCTTGGGCTTGATATACGGGCGCATCTTGCGCGAGCTTCTCGATCACCTCGCGCTTGATCAGCATGAAACCGGTGCCGGCGTAATCCGCCTCCACCGGACCATCGTATGCGTCCAAGTCTTTCACCAGTTTGCCCTTCACCCAGGCGGCGTACCAGCGCTCGCCCGGCTTCTTCATGGCGTAGGCGCCAGCCGCGATGTCGGCGTCCAGGTTCCAAAGCTTGGCGACGTCTTGGGCCTCGAATTCAATATCGGCATCGAGCCACATCATGTGGCTATGCCGGGTGCTCAAGTAGCTCGCGGTCATCTCGTTGCGGGCCCGTGTCACCAGACTTTCATTCGCGCCGGTGAGCCAGTCATGCTCCAGCCCGATTTCGGTCAGCTGTTCCTTGAGGTTCAGCGCCGAGCGAAAATGGGGTTCGGTGACCATGCCCCCATAACAGGGCGTGCAGAACAGGATCGACAGGGCCCTAGTCCTCATCGTCCCAGCCGAAATAGCGCGCGGCCAGGAAGATCACCAGGGTGAGCCCGGCGAACAAGAGCAAGCCCTCCAGCGTCATCACGCGGGATCGGTGTTGGCTTCGTTTGCGGTGAGCTTGAAGAAGCCGTCCTTCGCCGCCTGGGGCGCGCCTACCGAGCGGATGTGCCAGTGCACGGTGCCCTCATCCGAGACGGCGGAGTCCCAGGTGCCCGACCAGGTGCTTCCCGCCTGGGCGAGCGCGATGGTCTCGATGGTGTCGACGCCGTTCAGCGGATAGGAGACCCGCAGCGTGGCCGAGGTCGGATTGGCGCTGGTCCCGCTGGAGTCGGCGAAAGTGACGGTGAAATCGATATCCGCGCCGCGGACGAATGAAGCCATTAGCTGATTCCCAAATCTATTGAAGCGGCCGCGACGGTTTCAGCGACCCCCGGGGCCGCGACATCGCAACTGGCGACCTGGCCCGAGGCGAGCGCCGCCCGCGCGGTTCCGGAAGCGATCGTGACCTGGAGGGTGCCGGCCGGGCTGTAGAGCCGGTCGCGGATCCGCGCCAGCGCTTCCTGGGCAAGGGCGAGAAAGCCGAGCATTAGTGAATTCGCTCCTCGCGAATTCGGCAGTGCTCCACCCGAAACGGAATCGCGGTCGAGCCCGAATCCCGTCCCATGAAGTGAACAAAAATCCACTTGGCGTGGCGGTGGTCGGCGACCGGGTGCCGCAGGTGATCGTCGGCGAACATGGCGACCACGCTGCCCGATTGCTGATAGCCTTTAGGCTGGGCTGTTAGGGGCATTTCTCTTTGGTTTTTGTGGGTTTGATCCGCTCGGAGAGGATCCTCGAGTTTTCCGCGGCAATGTAACGCGGGGCTTGACATTGTCACGCGTCACGTTACATAATGACAATGATAAAGTCGTTCGGGAGCCGCGCCCAGAAGCGCTATTGGGAGAAGGGCGATAACGCCCGCATCAATCCCGAACACTTTGCCAAGGTGAAGCGCATCCTTCGCGCCCTGGACGTGGCGAGAAACCCGGGGGACATGAACATCCCAGGCTTCAAGTTTCACCCGGTCGGCAAGGAATTTTCAGTCTGGGTTACGGGAAATTGGCGCATCACCTTCGGCTTTGAAGACGGGGACGCCACCGACGTCGATTACCTGGACTATCACTAGGAGAGACCATGACCAACAGGCACCCCAGTATCGAGCCGATGCACCCCGGAGAACTGCTCAGGGAGGATGTGCTTCCCGCACTCGGCATCAAGAAGGGTGAGATGGCGGACCTGCTGCAGACTTCCCGCCAGACGCTCTATGAGATCCTGGCCGAGAAGCGTTCCGTGACCCCTGAAATGGCTGTGAAGCTCGGCAAGCTGTGCGGCAACGGACCCGATCTGTGGCTGAACCTGCAGACGGCCTACGATCTCTGGCGCGCAGAGCGGCAAGTCGATACGTCGAAGATTCCGACCCTCGAGGCCGAAGCGGCCTAGCGCCCAACCTCCCGGCCCGCCCTTGGGGCGGGCGTTCATTGAGCCGGCCCGCCTTTGGGGCGGGCGTTCATTGAAAAGTTCGCCCGGTTAAGTGGACCGGCCGCGCGTGACCGGCCAGGGGGCAAGATGGCCCTTCGCGATCATAATGCGGGCATGTCTTGGTTCCGGCTTGGCGTTCCAATCACTCAGGGCCGCCATCACCGCCTATGATTGCCGCGGTTGCACTGATTGAATGGCGTCGAGATGACCGACCTTGCTGCACTGATAAAGCGCGTGGAAGCGGCGGAAGGGCCGGATGAAATCCTGAGCAGAGCGATTTGCGATTATTTCGCCGGAGAAGAGCGGGCCCGCAAACACGTCACGGGCTCGGTCCGCGACGCGCTGGAATTGTTGGATCAGGTGCTTCCGGACGAAGAAATCGTTATGAGCATGGCTTTCCGCCGCGCGACCGTCTCGGTCAATGGAGTTTTCGATCCACAAAACGAGGTTTGGGGCAAATCCGCCGCGCTCGCGGTCGTCCTCGCATTGCTGAAAGCGGTGCAGGCGCGGCAATGACCCAGGGCGTGCGCTTGCGCCCGTGAGCGCCGCCAATTGCGCTCCCCCAGAAACGCAAAACGCCCGGCCGGCTGGCCAGGCGCAGTCTCCCGAAGGTATACAAAACGTACCATAGCCATCCGGTCCGAGTCAAGGCCGGGGGTGTGGAGGGGCGGAGAAGCGGGTGATTGGCCCCAGCTCCCGTTGGAGCAGCTCGCTTGAATGCCAATGGCACCATCCGAGAGAGCACGCGCATTTGCTTTCTATTCACAATTTCCGACATATCGTGCCGCAGTATTCTCCCATGCCCCGTCACTTGCCAGATTCGATACTGCGAATGCTTGCACCCTTCATGCGCGTGAGGCCGCGGTTTGGGGCGGCGCTCGAGACACTGCAGCCTCACATGAGCCAGGATGAGCAGCGCTGTTATCAAAAGCATTTGGCGCGATCCGAAACAGTTGTTGAATTCGGTCTTGGTGGATCGACGCTGTTGGCGCTCAAACAGCCCAACATCACAAAGTTTGTCGGCGTAGACTCCGATCTCGAATGGATTCGAAGACTCAACGAGGCGCCTGAAGCTGCAGCGTGCGGAGGCACCGTAAAGTTCCTTCATGCCGATATTGGCAAGGTCGGCCGCTGGGGGCGTCCGTCAAATAAAAAGAAAATCGGCAACTGGCCGCAGTACTCCCAAGCGCCATGGGCGCTTATCGGCAGGCCCGATCTGGTGTTTGTCGACGGCCGCTTCCGGGTGTCTTGCATAATGGAGTCGGTGCTTCGCGGCCGGTCGGACAGCCTAACTATCGTGCATGATTTTTGGGATCGCCCAAATTATCAGTGCACGCTTCCCTTCTTGGAATGTCTGGAAAGTTGCGGCACTTTGGGCGTGTTCACCGCGAAACCAGGGCTGAACCGGGAAGCCGCAACGGCGTTGCTCGAGGACTACCGGCTCGTACCCGATTAGACTCGTATGAGCTCTGCTCGCCTGCTGCGGAATCGGCATCAACTTCGTAAGCGAGCCACCCCCCTAAACCCCATACAGCTCCCTGAGCCTTGCCAAGACCGCCTTGAGCATGCCGACCGCCGCGGCGGTTGCCTGGTCGCGGCGTCTGTAGTGGGAGATTGTCTTGCCCACCTGCTCCAGGCTCGGGGCTGCGTTTTCGCCATCGAAGGGTTGCTCCAGGATCAGCCAGCCGGCCACCGGCGTCAGGCTGGGCCCCAGATGCGCAATCGCCTTGGTCCAGCGCCGGTGGTGATAGGCGCGCCTGGCGGCCGCGTCCTGGTTGGCCTCGCCCTCATGCGACCGGCCCAGATATTCGCCATAGCGCGGCACCACGCGGCTGGGATGGGTGCCGATGAACCAATCCCGGTATAGAATCGCGCCCGCCTCCACCTCGCCATCGCTCAGCGCCCGGCTGCGCTTCAGGGCCTCGATTGGGCTCAGGAATTTCTTGGGCGCATGGGCGACGACCCGGCGGCCCTTCTCGTCCTCCACCTCGACCCGGTCGACGGAGCCCGCATTGGCGCGGGCCTCGCGCTCGGGCGTGGGTCCCAGCTTGCCGGGCCGGGGTCCGGGCGTAAGTCCCCGCTCCCCTCCCCGCGTTCTTGCCCGGCCCCGGGGCATCAGGAGATCGCTTCCCGGATTCTTTGGGCCTTACCGCCCGAGGCCGCCTTGCGCTGCCACTCCTGGTCGGCGCGGTCCAAATCGGAAGGCGGATAGGCGAGTGGCACGGTCCAGCGCTCCTGCCGGTCCATCTGGCCCACCGGCTCGCCGTACTCCTGGCGCCAGAGCCGCCAGGCGTCCCATTCGGGGCTGGCGCGCCCGACCACCGGCAAGGGCTGGCCGGTCGCCTTACGCACATTGCGGGCAAGCAAGAAGAGCTTGCGGGCCACCGGGGTCATGGCATCGAGATCGGCCTGGTAAGTCACTTATCCGGCCTCCTCGCCATCCCCGGCGGCATAGGCGCCCTCACGCGCCGCCTCGGAATAAGCGCCTTCGATCAGCTTGTTGAAGCTTTTGGGGCTCAGTAGAAAATCGAAATCGGCCCGCCAGCCGCGTTTATTCTGGCCCAGCAGAAAGGGCGACTCGGCGAGCAGCTCCAGCCCCCGGTTCCAGGTCTCGAGTCCGTGTTCGCGCAGCCGCGCGGCGAGCTTGCGGGAGCGGTCGCTTGTGAGCTTTTGCGCCCGAGGCAGGCCCAGAATGCCGGCCGCGCGATTGAAATTATCGAACGCTGTTGCCAAAGGGAGATCGGGGGCGCGGCCCTTGGGCGCTGCCCGACCCGACCCGTTAGGGTCGGATTCACTCTGGTCTCTGGACTCTGGACTCTGGGTGTTATCGGCGCCGTTAGGGGCCGGGTTACCGTCAGGGTTATCCAAGGGAAGAATCGCGTAGCCATTACAAAGGCTTGGGTTGCCGCCCCGCTGGCCGTTCTTGCGAGCGGCCCGGGCGCGCTTTTCGTCCCTTGTCATGCGGCGTGAGTAGATCACCCCCTTGGCCGTTCGCGAGAACACGCCCGCCGCCTCCAGCTCGCCAATGAGGGCGGCGAGTTCCGAGCCGGGGCAGCCCGTGAGCACACCGAGCTGGGGATCGCTGGGCGCGGTGCCGTTGACGATCAGGTGACCGCGGGGCGTCGCCTCGTGCATTACGGCCAGCATCTCAAGCCAGAGTCCGCGGGCGGCCAGCGAGCACATCCGCAGCCGAGGGTCGGCGCGCCAGTCCGAGGGATAGAATTTCATCCACGGCGTGCTCATTGGCGAAACTTCTTTGTTCCTCGACCCCGCCCGCGATTAGAGCGGGCGGATTTTTCGATGAGCCCCGCCCCCAGGGCGGGAGCAAGTGCCGGGGCGTTGCCGCAGTTTTTTTTCGTTCCCCGACTTAAGTGTCGGGGCGTTGCCGGAAAAGGGAGAGCCATCCGGCAATTACGCGGCACTGAAGCCGCGTAACCAATAAAGGGCTGAGTTTTCATCCGGCCCAACCTGACGTGCGAACCCGGCATCTCGCCCGCGCCTTCAGCGGGCGACCAAGAAAAGGCTCGCCGCCTTCGGCGGGCGAGCTGACATAAGCGCGGGCGCAGTGTTGGGCGCAGTAGGGGTAGCCGGGGGCGGCCTTAGCACCGCAAAAGCCGAAATCCTTGTGCTCAGGGTCGCCAAGGGGAAACCGGCACTGGCCGGCGCCGAGATCCACCAGGGCGACGCGCTGGGAGGGAGGCGGGTCGCTCGGGCGGTGGCGCTCGAGGCGGGCCAGCTCTGTTTCCCAGGATTTCTGGTTCTGCTTGCGGGGCTCGCGCGTCTTGCCAAATCGCAGGACCGGGCGGAAGCGCTTGCGGGAGCGCGCCGAGTCCCGCCCCGGGAGCCCGAGCCGCATGCGTTTGCCCAGAATCGCGTTGCGCGAAGCGCCGATCTCCCGGCCGATCTCTTCGGCCGTCAGCCCTTTCGCCCATAGGGTCTTGAGGATCTCGACGCGCTCGGCCGTCCAGACCAGCCGGGGCGCGGTGTTGGCAGGCAGCCCCAGATAGCGCCGGCGGTTCCCCACCGAGCTCCCCTTCTTGGCCATGCGCTCGCCGATCACGAAATCATCCAAGCCCTTCTCCCAAAGCGCGTTCAGGATCCGGTCTTGTTCGATGCTCCAGCGCGGCGCCTCGCTCATGGGCAGCGCCGTTCTTGTGCATGGAGGTGCGCGCGCATCACCGTCGCGCTTTTTCCCGGGTGTGGGCGCCCTAAGGGCGCGACTGGTGCATGGAGGTGCGCGCGCCCCACCGTCCCGCCCTTAGGGCGGGCGCATCCAAGAAGGGGCGAAGGAAAAGCGGTTGCGGCGGCGGCGCGGCCAGGGAGGACACCGCGCCAGCCGCACGCAACCCAAGGCGCGGAGCTCGTGCTGGGGGTAGTGAGCACGCTCGACGCGCCTATCCAGATTTCTCGGGGGCGGACAGGTGGAATTGCCGGTAACTGGGAGCCTGGGCCCTGGGCCCGGGAATCGCGGCGCACAGAAATGTTTTCCACCGCCCCATTCCCTGCTTGGCGCTTGGCGGATAAATTGCTACGTATTGCTGCAACCTCTACGGCAGTGCCTCTGGCTTTCAACTTGGCAGGGAGATCCAAGGTGATTTCGCCGACTTCGCAGCCCTTCGCGGCTGCCCGGACGCGATCCCAGCGGCCGGGCGCTATCCCATTGCGTGGGCCCGGACCTTTGGCCACGATCGGTGCCGCACGGCCGCCGAGCAACAGGACGCACAAGTTTTCCTGGCTCTGGAGACGATCGCGGTGGCGGGGAATCGACATAACTGATGGGTACGTTATGTATCGCATGATTGTCAAGCAAAACGTACCCGATGTGGACTCGAATTTGTTTTTGCGATTGGTTCGAGTAGGCTCCTAGATGGAAAAAACAGCCATGATCGAGGAACCGGCAGATCGCTTGCAGAACGCGCGCCGCCACGCGGGCTACCCGACAGCCCGGGAGGCGGCTGCGGCGTTTGGTTGGAACACCAACACCTACAAATCCCACGAGAACGGCAAGCGCGGCATCAAGCGCAACATGGCCGAGCGCTATGGCCGCGCCTATGGGGTTTCGCCGGCCTGGATCCTGACCGGTGAAAATCCCCCCGACTTTGCGGATTCCAACCAGGAATTGAAGATTCCGCCCGTCCCAACCCGCAAGATCCCAAAGATCAGCTATATCGCTGCGGGCAGCTTTACCGAGATTTCCGACCCCTATGCGGAGGGCTTTGGGGAAGAGTGGGTCTCGGTCGACGACAGCGATATCGGTCCGCGCGCTTTTGCCCTAGAGGTTGAAGGCGAATCCATGCTGCCCGAGTTCAAGCCCGGCGAAGTCATCATCATCGATCCCGACGCGCCGATTAAGCCCGGCGACTATGTGGCGGCGAAATCCACCAAATCCGAAAGCGCCACCTTCAAGAAGTACCGGCCCCGCGGCGTCGATCCCGATGGCGTCGAGCAGATCGAGCTGGTGCCGCTCAATGAGGATCACCCAACCGAATATATCGACGCCGACCGGCCGGGCTATCTGGTGGGCAAGATGGTCCGCCACATCCGCAAGTTCTGATTCGGTTTCGCTCAACGATTCGTACCTTTCGCGCTTCGGAGCATCCACAAAGCGCGCCCTAATGGGTGCGTTTTGTGATTGACTAGATACGTATTGTACCCCTATAAACGTACGATCGCGACATGCGGGCCTGGGCGCCGGCGCGCGCTCCTGTCGAGCCGCGCGGGGCTGGAACCGGGTCCTGTCGATGGAGTCTATGCGCTGCCCTCGCCAAAAGCGGCGCGCCGAATTGGAACCAAAAAACCTGAACCGATGAGCGAGTTCAACGGCAGAAGTGAGACCCGAGCGAGCGCGCTATCCAGGCTAACGAAGGCAGCGGCACAACTCGAAAGCGAGCTTCCGCTGTGTGCGCCCTGGGACCAGGCGGAGATTCTTCGGGGCAGGCTTCAGGAATTTTTCGTGAGCCAGCGCGAGGCGCTCGACGCCGCGCTCGGCAACTTCAGCAATACCCTCGCCCATGATGTGAATACCGACCTCTGCCACGTGGCCGACTACGCGGCCGACGAGCTGCTCTCGATCGCCGAGGCCTACCGCTCGGCGCCGAGGGAGGCTGGGGAGTGATTGGGGGTGAAATCGGATCTGGTGGCTAAGCTGGCCGCCGAGAGGCCCCTACCCCCGCAACCGTTCCCCGCAGACCTTCTGCCAGTCGCGGGTCTCGATCCGATTGACCGCGATCACCGCCTGGGTCCGGCTGTCGACGCCAAGCTTTTGCAGGATCGCCGAGACATGGGCCTTTACGGTCGCTTCGGAGACATTCAGCTCATAGGCGATCTGCTTGTTCAGCAGCCCCTCGCTCAGCATGGTGAGCACGCGGATCTGCTGGGGCGTGAGCGTCGCCAGCTTCTTCATCAGCTCTGCGGTGCGGGCATCGGATTCCCGGCAGGATTCGAGCTCCGGCGGCGTCCAGGCGCCACCTTCAAGCGCGATTCTGACCGTCTCGCGGATCGCTTCTGCCGATTGCGACTTGGGAATGAAGCCCGCCATGCCAAGCTCGACGGCGCGGCCGATCGCGGCCTGGTCCTCGGTAGCCGAGACCACCACAATCCGCAGATCCGGATATTGGGTGCGCAGCGGGATCACGCCCGAACAACCACCCACGCCCGGCATCCCCAGATCGAGCAGAACCAGGTCGACCGGTTCGCCCGCGCCAAGTGCCCCGGATAGCTCCTCCAGGGAACCCACTTCCGAAATTCGCAAGCCGCCGAATTGCTCGGCCAGATCCTGGCGCAAGGCCTCCCGGAACAGCGGATGCTCGTCCGCGATTATGATATGGCTGCCGGCCATTGCCTCATTTCTTCGCCATTGGTCCCGTAATCACCCGGCCCAACAGCTTCTTGAGATATAATGATTAACCGAGACCGTTGTAGAACGCCATCGCCCGGGCGTGCGATTTCAACCCCAACGGGCCCGCGCGAGATGGCTTGGCGGCTGCCTCGCGGCAATCTAAAGTCGCTTTCGGCGTCTTATACCACCTGGCAGACCGGCTAGACATGATCGACGAAGAACACCGCCCGCGATACTGGCACCAGACCGTGCGGCTGATGGCGCTGCTGATGATCGCAACTGGTGCCGCCTGCCTGCTGGTGCCCCTGTTCACCGGATTCCTGAACCGGTTCATCGTCCTGACCTTTCCGCTGGGCTTCTACATTGCGGCCCAGGGCGCGATCTTCCTCGGCATGATCGCGGCCTTTTGGTACGCCAACCGGCAAGAGACCATCGACCGCCGCAGCGGCGCCATTGAAGACATGTAGGCGCCGGATATGAGCCTCCAGACCCATTACCGGCCGATTTCGCCACGGCTCGGGACCTATTTCGCGATCTTCACCAGCACCTATGTCGCCCTGGTGATGTTCCTGCTGATCCTGGAGCAGCTCGGCGCCCGTACCCTGTGGCTCAGCCATGTGATGATGGTGGCGCCGGTGGCGCTGTATCTGGGCATCGCGCTTTATAACCGCACGCTGGATCTGAGCGCCTTTCACGCCGCGGGCCGCCGGGTCCCCCCGGTCTTTGTGGGGCTCAGCCTCGCCATATCGGCGATCGGCGGCATCGGTTTTTTTGCGCTCACCGGCGCGGTCTACATGATCGGCTTCGATGCACTCTGCATCGTGCTGGGGCTGGTGGCGGGCTTCGTGGTGGCCGCCGTGCTGTTCGCGCCGTTCCTGCGCAAATCGGGCGCCTTCACACTGCCCGGCTATTTCCACCAGCGCTTTGAATCCACCACGCTCGGCGCGATTGCGGCCGTCATGATGGTGATCCCGCTGTTCCTGCTGCTCGCCGCCGAGCTCAGCCTGGGCGCCATGATGGCTTCGCTCTTCGCCTCCGTCTCCTTCGACGGCGCGGTCTTTATCGGGGCCGCCGTGATCGCCATCGCGGTGATCGCCGGCGGACTGGCTTCGATCATCTGGGCCCAATGCGCCCAATATATCGTGATGATCGCGGGCTTCCTGACGCCGATCGTGATTCTCTCGGTGCTCATCACCAACCTGCCGCTCCCCCAATTCACCTATGGCGAACTGTTCGAGCGGATCGCCACGCTGGAGCTCGCCATCGGCATCGGCCCCACCGAGCCGACAAGCGCGCTGGGGCTGCCGGGCGATGCCCGTGAAGCGGTGATGAAGCCCTTCCTGCAGGCCTTCGGCGCGATCTCCCGCACCGACTTCATTCTGCTGCTGCTGTGCTTTCTCGCCGGCAGCGCCACGCTGCCGAGCCTGCTGAGCCGGGCAGGCACCGCGCCCAGCGTCTTCGAATCCCGCCAATCCTGGGCCTGGGGGCTGCTGTTTCTGGGCCTGTTCCTGATCTCGGTCCCGGCCTATGCCGCCTTCGCAAAGTTCCTCACCCTCCAGGACCTGGCCGGCACGCCCGCTTCGCAACTTCCCGATTGGATCGCCAGGCTGCGGGAGGCGGGCCTCGCCGACTTCACCGACAAGAACCAGGACGGCGTCATCAGCTCGGCTGAGCTGCTGGTCTCGCGGGACGGCGCGACGCTTGCGCTCCCGATCATCGGCAGCCTGCCCTTCATCATCGTGGTGCTGGTCGCCGTTGGCGGTGTCGCCGCCACACTCGCCGCCGGTGCCGCCCATTGCCTCGCCATGGGACAATCCATCGGCGAGGACATCTATCGCGGCCTGATCCACAAATCCGCGACCCCCAGCCGGCGGCAACTGATCACGCGGTTGGGCTGCATCGGTTTCGTCGTCGCCGCCGCCTGGTTCGTGACGATCCAAGAGATCGACGTGCTGCGGGCCGCCGCCTGGGCGATGTCGATTGCGGCCTCCGCCTTCCTGCCCGTGCTGGTGCTCTCGATCTGGTGGAAGAGGATCACTTATCTCGGCGCACTTGCGGGCATGGTCGCGGGCTTCGGCGTGGCGGTCCTGCATATCGTGTTTGCCGAGATGGCGGGGGGCTCGCTATTCGGGATCTCCAGCCTGGTCTCGGGCGTAATCGCCATGCCGATTGGCGCCGCCGCTGCCGTGGCCGTCAGCGTGATCGGAAAGGTGCCCCCGGAACGTATTGAATTCGTCGACCAATTGCGGGACCCCAGCGGCCAGGCACTTTATGACCGGGCGGTGCGGGCAGCCACGCAATTGCAATCGGATTAAGGGCTTCAGGTCAGGCGCATATCACGATGGCACGAGACGGACTTCACGAATTCTATCCCAGCCTGCAGCCCTATAATTCTGGACGGCTGAAGGTCTCCGAGATCCACGAAATCTATTTCGAGGAGTGCGGCAATCCTCAAGGAAAGCCGGTGCTGATCGTGCATGGCGGTCCGGGCGGGGGCTCCAACGGCCTGATGCGCCGCTATCACGATCCAGACCATTACCGCATCATCCTGTTCGACCAGCGAGGCTGCGGCCGCTCGACCCCCAATGCCTGCCTGGAGGAAAACACCACCTGGCATCTGGTGGCCGACATGGAGGAGCTGCGCGAGCATCTGGAGATAGAGCGCTGGCAGCTGTTCGGCGGGTCCTGGGGCTCGACGCTGTCGCTGGCCTATGCCGAAACCCACCCCGATCGGGTGAGCGAGCTGATCCTGCGGGGCATTTTCATGCTGCGCCAGCAGGAGATCGCCTGGTTCTACCAGGAGGGCTGCAGCTGGATTTTTCCGGACTCCTTTCAGGACTATCTCAAACCGATTCCTCAAGCCGAGCGCGGCGACATGGTGAAGGCCTATTACCAGCGCCTCACCGACCCCGACCGCAAAATTCAGCTCGAGGCCGCCCGGGCCTGGAGCGTCTGGGAGGGCTCGACCCTTTCGCTGTTTCAGGACCCCGACCGGATCAAGCGCTTTGCCAGCGACAACTACGCGCTCGCCTTCGCCCGGATCGAGTGCCACTACTTCATCAATGGGGGGTTTCTAGCGTCCGACGATCAGCTCTTGGCCAACGCCGAGAAGCTCCGGGAGATCCCGGGCGTCATCGTCCATGGCCGCTACGACGTGGTGACGCCGGTGAAGAACGCCTGGGACCTCGCCCAGGCCTGGCCCGGAGTGGAGCTGCGCATCGTGCCCGATTCCGGCCACGCCATGACGGAAACCGGCATTGTTCATGAGCTGGTCACCGCGACAAGGGACTTCGGACCCAATTTGAGGGACTGAACGCGCCGCAATACCGGGTGTGAATTCCCCGGATTTAACCCAATTTTTACCATGGGCTGAGAGGCTTGGGAGGCCGAGAAGGGGCAAGCTTCGCCCCGGGCGGACCGGCAACCGCCATCGGCACCATTGAAGTCAGGCCTTGGCCCTTCACCTGTTCCACGTGAAGCAAGCGCCGCCATTGTTAGTAGGGATTCAAGTGGCCGCCAGGACTCAGCCAAAACGCATCCCCACTCCGCCCCACGCGGAGCCCCCGGCGCTGCGGATCAACCGCGCCCATGGGGACACCGCGGGCCTGGAGCGGCTGCTGCTGCAACTGGCGGAAAACCGGGCGGGTTCCGATGCGCGTCTGGGTGCGGCATTGGACGAGTTGCGCGCGTTGCTGCGCGCCTCATCGAATGGCGCCGCCCCGGCCCAGCCGACGATCCAATCCGACGCCGCCCAGCATATCGAAGCCCTCGAGGAGCGGGTCGCGGACCTGGCCCGCCGGGTACAGAACTCGGAGGCGGTTGAAAGCCCATCGGGTGAAGCCGCAGCCCAACCCGAACTCGATCGCCAATTCCAGGAGCTGAACGCGGCGCTCGAGGCGTCCTTGAATATGCCCCCCGCCCCGGTGCCGCCAGTCGTAGACCCCAGCCCTTCTGCTGTGGGACTGCTGGAAGTCCAGGCCATCGCGGACCGGCTGAAATCGATCGACCACGCTGTGTATGAGGCTGGCGCCAACGTGCAAAGGATCCAGGCGGTTGAAGCCCAGCTTGCAGAATTATCAGGCGCCATTGGGACGCTGGGGCCCCAGATCGAGCAGATCGCCGGGCGCAGCGCGGCTGAAACGGTTTCGCAGATCGAAAACAGCGAACACACCACGGACGCCATCGCCCGGTTCGACGCGATCCGGCAGGACTTGCAGGCGCTGACCCAGCGCGCCGGGCGCATGGACGAGCGCACGCTCGAGACCCTGGAGACCATCAGCGGCACCCTGCAGCACCTGGCCCAGCGGATCGAGGCGGCCGAGGCCGGCGCGATGGACAAAACTCAAGGGGAAGAGAAACCGCCCGGCGATTCCAGACGGGCTACTCAGCCTGGCGATTCCAGACGGGCTATGAATAACCCCGGCGATTCCAGACGGGCTACGAATAACCCCGGCGATTCCAGACGGGTTACTAATAAAGAGCCCGAGCCAGTCGCGAGCCCTGCCCCCGCGCCAACGTCCCAGCGGCTGGCGAACGATGTCAGACAGCCTGGCGATTCCAGACAGGCCACCAATAAACCGGGCGATTCCAGACAGGCCAGCAATAAACCTGGCGATTCCAGACAGGCCAGCAATAAACCTGGCGATTCCAGACGGGCCAGCAATAAACCTGGCGATTCCAGACAGGATGACAAAAAACAGCCCGAGCCGGTTACGAGCCCGTCCCCCGCGCTAGCGCCCCGGCGGCTGGCGAGCGACGCCAAAAAACCCGGCAAGATCCTGGTGATCGCCGCGGTGGCCTTGCTGATCCTGAGCGCGGGGCTGCTCTATGGCCGGTTGAACACGAGCACCGGCGGCCCGCCCGGCCTTGACCACCACCTGGCGCCTACGCCCGCCGAACCCTCCGCCGATCATGAGGGCAGCCATGCGGGGCAACCTGGACAAGGGGGCGGCGGCGCGGAGAGCGGAAATCCGGAATTGCCGGCTGGCCGGGAGAACACGCAAAAGCCCGCCCCGAAGCTCAAGACGATTCCCGCGACCCGGTTCGACCGCGCCTCTCTGATCACTGCCGATCCGCGGCCTTTCGCCCCAGGTTTCATCCTAAAGTCGCAGTCACATTGACAGGTGGCCCTCGCGGGTTTCTAACAGGCAGCGACCGGGCGACCGCGCCTCTCCATGCCCCGGCCGACTTGATCGCGACCCGCCGCTGGAGCCTGGTCTCAGCCGACCCCTCGGCAAGCACTTAAACGGTCCATGTTCCAGATCTATCTGCCCATCGCGGAGATGTCCGTAAATATCGGGATGCTGTTCGGCATGGGCGCAGCGGTCGGCTTTCTCTCGGGCATGTTCGGCGTCGGTGGCGGTTTCCTGATGACCCCGCTTTTGATCTTTTCCGGTGTTCCCCCCGCGGTTGCGGTCTCTACCGAGGCCAATCAGATCGTGGCCTCTTCGGTGTCGGGCGCGCTCGCCCAATGGCGCCGCAATAACGTGGATATCAGGCTTGGATCGGTGATGCTGATCGGGGGGATTCTGGGCTCCGTTGTGGGCGTCCAGATCGTCAAGATACTGCGCGAAGCGGGCCAGATCGATCTGATCATCTCGCTCGCCTATGTCACCTTTCTCGGCATTATCGGAGCTTTGATGCTGGTGGAGAGCATGCGGGCCATCCGCCGGGTCCAGCGGGGCCGGCCCGCCACCACCAGGCGCCCGGGTCAGCACAACTGGGTCCATGGGCTGCCGCTCAAGATGCGCTTCACGCGCTCGAAGCTCTATATCAGCGCGATTCCGCCCATCGTGATCGGCGCCTTTGTCGGCCTGCTAGCCGCGATCATGGGCGTGGGCGGCGGCTTCATCATGGTTCCCGCCATGATCTATCTGCTGCGGGTGCCGACCAGCGTGGTGGTCGGTACATCGCTGTTTCAGATCATTTTCGTCACCGCCTTCGTGACCATCCTGCACTCGACCACCAACCAGACCGTCGATGCGGTGCTGGCATTGGTGCTGATGATCGGTGGCGCCATTGGCGCCCAGTTCGGCGCCCAGGCGGGGCAGAAGCTGCGGGCCGAGCAGCTCCGCGCCCTGCTGGCGCTGATGGTTATCGCGGTGGCGGCCAGGCTGCTGTTCGGGCTGATCGTGGAGCCCGATGAGCTGTTCAGCATCGGCCCCGCCCTGCTGGATTGATGATGATGAGAACCGGGTCATATCTCGCGATCCTGCTGCTGGCCTGGCTCTGCCTCGGGCCCACCCAGGCCCGCGAAGACATCCAGTCCGACCTCTCGGCCCGCGACATCAAGATCGAATCCAACTTCACCGGGGCGGAAATCGTGGTGTTCGGAACGGTCGAAAACGGGACGCGATCATCGGCCGCCGGCGACTATGACGTGGTGGTGGTGATCCGCGGCCCCGACGAGTCCATCGTGACCCGGCGCAAGGCGCGCATATTGGGGCTCTGGATGAACCGGGATTCCCGCGTCTTCGCTCAGGTACCGGGCTTTTACGCGGTGCTCTCGTCGCGGCCCCTCGATGAGATCGCCAATCCGGAGACGCTGAAACGCCATAACATCGGCTTCGATAGCCTGCTGCAGATCCCCGTCGCGGCGATCGAGCTGCAGCCGGATTCCGAGGTTCGCACGTTTCGCGACGCGGTGATCCGGATCATGGAGGAAGACGGGCTCTACGTGTTGGATGGCCGGGGCGTCACATTCATTTCCAAGAGCCTGTTCCGGGCGACCATCAATCTCCCGGCCGATGTGCCCGACGGCGGCTATCTGGCAAACGTCTATCTGTTTCGGGAGGGCAAGCTCTTGAGCTTGAACCAGAGCCAGCTCTCGATCACCAAGGCTGGTTTCGAACGGCTGATCTATTCCACCGCATTCGATTATCCGCTACTTTACGGCATCGTGGCGGTGCTGGTGGCGATCGCTGTCGGCCTGTTCGCTTCGGCCGTGCTGCGCCGCGATTGAGGCGGGCTCAGTCGCCCAGCAGATAACGCTTGCCCACGGGGTAGACGTCCTGGCGCCCCAGCATCCAGACCTGAAAGCTCTCAGCCGGAAACAGCGGCGCAAAGCTCTCATTCAGCACGTTCAGTCCGCCCGTATAGGCGCCGAAGGCGGGCATCACCAGCCGGCGCCCGTCGGTGACGAAGCATTTGCGGCGCACCGTATGGCCGCGCTTGGCGACTCGGGCGGCGGGGTGCAGATGGCCCGCGATCTCATGGGCTATCGCCCCTTCCGCCGGCTCGTGCCGGAACCGGATCGAGGCCAGGGTGAGCTGGGGCGTCACGTGGCCGCGCAGCTCGTCCGGCAGGTGGGGATCGTGGTTGCCGGTGATCCAGAACCATTCGCGGCCCGCCTGCAGCTCTAGAATTTCCTCCAGCGTCTCGGGAGCCAAGCGCTCGGCCACCGCGACGTCGTGAAAATTGTCGCCGAGCGAAATCACCCGTTCGGGCTCGTAGAGCGCCAGCACCACGGCAAGCTCACCAAGGGTCGTCTGGGTGTCGTAGGGCGGGATCAGGGAGCCCCTGGATGCCAAAGACGCGCCCTGCTCCAAATGCAGGTCCGAGACGATCAGGGTCTGTTCGCCCGGCCAATAGAGCGCGCCCGAATTATGCGCCTCGAAGCGCTCGCCGCAGACATGGATGCCGAGCACGTTTGAGGCGAATTCCGGCTCCCAGTTCTCCAGCGCCAGCTTGCCCTGTCTACCCCCCACGCTCTGCCTCCTCGATCAGCTGCTCGGCTGCCTCGCGCAGCAAATCCTCCTGGGCCTCGCCCCGTATCGGCTCGCGTCCGATCTCCAGCATTACCGGCACCGCGAGCGGCGAGACCTGTTCGAGATGAATATGCCTGATTCGCCCCTTCGCGCGTTTCAGGAAGTCGCCAAGCCGCGCCACGTCCAGCAGCCCCTGAGCCGTGTCCTCCCAGGCGGCCCGCAGCAAGACGTGGTCGGGCTCGTGCTGGCGCAGCACGTCATAGATAAGATCTGAAGAAACCGTCATTTGCCTCCCGGTCTTTTCCTGGCCCGGATGGCGGCGCTCGATTAGCCCGCCGATAATGGCGCAGATCCGAAAGGTCCGCTTCATCAGGTTGGATTCGGCGAGCCAGGCGTCGAGGTCGTCGCCCAGCATATCCTCGGCGAACAGCTCTCCCAGGTCCAGCTGACCGCCCAGGATCATTTGCCCGATATCCCTTAAACCCCAGACGGCGAGCGCGTAGTCGCTGGCGACAAAGCCGAGTGGGCGCGCTTGGCCGCGCTCCAGCCGCCGTGTCAGCAACATGCCGAGCGTCTGGTGCGCCAGGCGTCCCTCGAAGGGGTAGCAGACCATGTAGAACTTGTTGCCACGGGGGAAGGTCTCGACCAGAACCTCGCCGACCTTGGGGATCACCGATTTGCGGCGCTGGATCCGGAGCCAGTTGGAGACCTGTTCGGGCAGGTTTCGCCACTCGGCGGGCCGGCCCAGAATGCGCCTGACGCGGGCCGCCAAATAGGTCGAAAGCGGGAACTTACCGCTCTCATAGATCGGGATTTTCGGGTCGGCGCCCGCGGCCCTCGTGACCAGCGCTTCCATCTCGCGCATGCCTTCGAAGCGCAGCACTTCGCCCGCAAACGCGAAGGTGTCGCCAGGCGTCATCTGGTCGATAAACCACTCTTCCACGTGGCCCAGCGCACGCCCGCCCCGCCCCAGCAGCGTGCGGCCCGGCTCCGACTTGCTGGCCCGCCTGCGCCCCAGCCGGACCTTGATCATGGGGGCGGCGACAATGGTGCCCACATTCAGACGGTACTGCTGGGCCACACGGGGGTGGCTGAGGCGATACCGGCCTTCCTTGTTGAGCCGCAGCTTGGCATAGCGGTCGTAGGAGCGCAGCGCGTAGCCGCCGGTGGCGACGAAATCGACGATCTTGTCGAAAGTCTCCCGGGTGATCCCGTGATAGGGCGAGGCGCTGTTCACTTCCTGATAGAGCTCGTCGGCATCGAACGGCTCGGCGCAGGCCATGCCGAGCACGTGCTGGGCCAGCACGTCGAGGCCGCCCTTGCGGGGCACGGGCGTGTCCTGGGCGCCCTCGGCAATCGCTTCGACGGCTGCTTGGCACTCCATCACTTCGAAGCGGTTGGAGGGCACCATCAGAGCGTTGGAGGGCTCATCGAGCCGGTGATTGGCGCGCCCGATCCGCTGGGCGATCCGGCTCGCACCCTTCGGCGCGCCCACATTGATCACCAGATCGACGTCGCCCCAGTCGACGCCAAGGTCGAGGGTGGACGTGCAGACCACGGCGCGGAGCGTGCCCGCCACCATGGCGGCTTCGACCCGGCGGCGCTGGCCCACATCCAGCGAGCCGTGATGCAGCGCGATCGCGAGATTGTCCTCGTTGAGCCGCCACAACTCGTGGAACAGGATTTCAGCTTGGGAGCGGGTGTTGACGAAGATCAGCACCAGGCCGTGAGCCTGGATCGCCTGGTAGATTTCAGGCAGCGCGTAGCGCCCGCTATGGCCGGACCAGGGCACGCGCTCCTTGGATCTGAGGATCCTTATGTCGGGCTTAGCGCCGCCCTCCACCTCGATCAGCCCGGCCAGCTTCGAGCGCTTGGCGCCTGCGCGCTGGGCCTCCAGATAGGCGCGCAGTTCCGATGGCTGAGCGACCGTTGCCGAGAGCCCGATAGTGACCAGGTCGCCCGCCAGCCGCCGCAGCCGCGAGAGGCAGAGCGCGAGCAGGTCGCCGCGTTTCGAGGTCACCAGGGCGTGCAGCTCGTCCAGGATCACGTAGCGGAGCGAACCGAACAGCCGCGGCGCGTCGCGGTGCGAGAGCATCAGCGCCACCTGTTCCGGCGTGGTCATCAGGATGTCCGGGGGAATCAGGCGCTGGCGCTGGCGGCGCGAGGCTGGCGTGTCGCCGGTGCGGGTCTCCAGATTGAGATCGAGCTTCATCTCCTCAGCGGGCGTGCTCAGATTCCGCGCCACGTCGACCGCGAGCGCCTTCAGCGGCGAGATGTAAAGCGTGTGGATGCCCTCGGAGGATTGATGCCTCTCGCCGGTCAGTTCCACCAGGGAGGCCAAGAATCCGGCCAGCGTCTTGCCGCCGCCGGTGGGCGCGATCAGCAGCGTCGATTTGCGCGCACGGCCCGCCTCCAGCAAGGCGAGCTGATGGGGGTGCGGGCGCCAGCCGCGCTTGGCGAACCAGGCCTCGAAGGGCTGCGGCAGGCGGGCAGCGTCAGCGCTATCGATCGCGGTCTCGAGCATGGCAGGCGATCATAATGCAAAATCGCCCGAGTCCGTTTCGGCCATTTGTGCTTGCTGCTTGAAGCATGCTCGCCCAACACCACATTCAGGTGGTAAACTCCCGCAAATCATTGCATTGAAGGCACGCTTAGGAGCAGCGGAATGGAGCGATTTTTCGGCGGAAACCCGGCCATGGTCTTGGTCCGGCTCGCGATTCTTTCTTTGGTGCTGGGCGTGCTGCTTTCCGCGCTGGGCCTGAGCCCCTTCGACATCATCGATAGCTTCAAGCGGCTTCTGATACGGGTCTACAATATGGGCTTCGACGCCATCGAATGGGCCTACCGCTACTTCCTGCTGGGCGCGATCATCGTGTTCCCGGTCTGGATCATTTCGCGGATCTTGAAGGTCGGTGGCAAGAATAGCGGGTCCGGCGGCAAGCTGGAACACAAGTCAAGCAATCAGGACCTCTAAAGCCGGCGCTAGGTTCATCGCCAGTTCTCCCCTGCCATGAGCGGCAAGACCTTCACGCCAGCCGCTAAGACAAGCGCGCGCCCGGGACACCCGCCGGCGCTTCGCCACCGCGACGTGTTGGCGATCGCGATTCCGATCATCCTGGCCAATGTCACCACGCCGCTGATCGGCATTGTCGATACCGCGGTGCTGGGGCAGCTCGGCGATCCCTTCTATATCGGCGCGGTCGCCTTTGGCGGCGTGATCTTCTCCCTGGTCTATTGGGCCTTCGGCTTCCTGCGCATGGGGACCACGGGGCTCACCGCCCAAGCGCGCGGTGCCGGCGACGAGACGGAAGTCGCGGCCTCGCTCGCCCGCGCCCTGCTGATCGCTGCCGCCGGGGGTCTCGCGCTGGTCGCCCTGCAGCAGCCGATTTCTCTGGCGAGCTTCGGGCTGGTCGGGGGGTCGGAGGCGGTCGAGACCGGCGCCAAGGAATATTTCGACATAAGGATCTGGGGGGCGCCCGCCGCCCTCGCCAACTACGCCCTGTTCGGTTGGTTCATCGGGCGGGGCGAGGCCCGCATCGTGCTTGCCCTCACGCTGCTGCTCAACGGCATCAATGTGGTGCTGGACGCTTTTTTCGTGATGGGGCTGGAGATGGGCGTGGCGGGCGTCGCGCTCGGCACCCTGATCGCCGAGGTCGCCGCCGCCCTGGTCGGGCTGATGCTCGCATTGCGGGCCATCGCGCGGGCGGGTGTCAAACTCACACCGAAGCAGACCCTCGACCGGAAGCAGCTGATCCGGGTCTTCAACGTCAATGCGGACATCATGATCCGCACGCTGTGCCTGGTGTTCGCCTTTGCCTGGTTCGCCGCCAAGTCTGCGGAAGCCGGCGATTTGGTGCTGGCGGCGAACGCGGTGCTGATCAATTTCCTCACCTTCTCGTCCTATCTGCTGGACGGCTTCGCGTTTTCCGCCGAGACCCTGGTGGGCCAGGCGGTGGGCGCCGACCGCAAGCCACGCTTCCGCCAGGCGGTGCGGCTCACCAGCATCTGGGCCGTGGTGCTGGGCGGCGGCTTGAGCCTGATCTATTGGTTCGCCGGCGGCTTCTTCATCGACTTTTTGACCGTCAACCCGGAGGTGCGGTCGTTGGCCCGCGCGTTCCTGCTCTGGGTCGCGCTTTCGCCGATCACGGGCGTGGCCTGCTTCCAGCTCGATGGTATTTTCATTGGCGCGACCCGGACCGCCGACATGCGCAACATGATGATCTTGAGCTTGGGCTTCTATCTGGCGGCCTGGTGGGCGCTGACGCCCGAATACGGCAATTACGGGCTATGGGGCGCACTGATATTGTTCTTCATCGTGCGCGCCCTGACGCTGGGTTCGCGCTACCCGGCGCTGGAGCGCGCCTCGTTCCCCGATGCAGTCGAGCCCAAGCCCGCCTAGAGTGTTTTCAGACTAAATGGAGTCACTGAAAACGCTCTAATGCTTTGTTTTGGCGCACTTTCCGGGCGGCGAACCGCACACACTTCGCCTGAAAGTGCTCTATTTGTTTTGGCGCACTTTCCGGGCGGCGAACCGCACATACTTCGCCTGAAAGTGCTCTAATGTTTTGGCGCACTTTCCGGGCGGCGAACCGCACACACTTCGCCTGAAAGCGCTCTAAAGAATCTTGAGGACGTTCTCGGTCGGGCGGCCGACCGCCGCCTTGGCCCCCTTCACCACGATCGGGCGCTCGATCAGGATCGGGTTCTCCACCATGAAGCCGATCAAGGTCTCGTCGGTGAGGTGCGGGTCGTGCAGGCCGAGCCCCTTATAGATGCCCTCGCCGGTGCGCATGATGTCTCGGGGATTGAGGTCGAGCTTTTCCAGCAGCACCTTCAGCTCCACGGCAGTAAAGGGCGTGTTGAGATATTCCACGATGTCGATCTCTTCGCCCTGCTCGCGCAAGAGCTCCAGGGCAGCGCGCGACTTGGAGCAGCGCGGGTTGTGATAAATCGTGACCGTCATGCCGTTTTCCTCAAATCCTCAGCCATTTTGACATCCGCCCAGTCCTGGGCGCGGGTACCGGTGATTTCGCCGGCGGTCTCCATTCTTTCCCGCTCCATATGCGCGATCAAGGCCTGTTTGATGAGGGTCAGCAGCGCCGGCCCCTGATAGACCAGGCCGGTATAGATCTGCAACAGGGTGGCGCCGGCCTGCAGCTTGGCGAGCGCGCGCTCGCCGGAATCGATACCCCCTACGCCGATCAGCGGAATCTGCCCCTCGCACAACATATAGATCCTGGCGAGCAGCCGGGTTGACCGGGTGAAGAGCGGGCGCCCGGAAAGCCCGCCGGTCTCGCGGGCCAAATAGGTCTTGATTCCTTCGCGGTCCGTGGTCGTGTTGGACACGATGATGGCGTCGACCTGGTGGGCCAGCAGGCGCTCGACGATGCCGGGCAGTTCGCTGTCTTCGAGGTCCGGCGACAGCTTGACCGCGATAGGCCGCTTGACGGCGGTAGCCATCCAGACCTGCTGGCGGGCCTCCATGACCCGCTTGAGCAGGCCGTCCAGCGCGTCGAGGTCGTGCAGCGTGCGCAGCCCCGGCGTGTTGGGGGACGAGATGTTGATGGTGAGGTAGTCGGCGGTGGCCGAGAAGGCTTCGACGCCCGCGACATAGTCGGCGGCCGGATCGTGGGCGTCGCGGTTGGGACCGATATTGACGCCGATGATGCCGCTTTTGGGCAGTGCCGCGAGGCGGGCGACGACTGCGGCGTGGCCGGTACTATTAAACCCCAGCCGGTTGATGATGGCGTGCTGGTCGGCGAGCCGGAATATCCGGGGCTTTGGATTGCCCTGCTGCTTGTGAGGCGTCACGGTGCCGACCTCCGCGAAGCCGAAGCCCATCTGCAGGAATGCGCCCGCCACCCGCGCGTCCTTGTCGAACCCCGCCGCGAGGCCAATCGGATTGGGGAACTCCAGGTCCCAGACCGACTGGGCCAGGCGCGGATCGTCGGGCCTGGTCTGGCGCGAGTAGAGCCCGGCCTCGAGCCCGCGCAGGGTCACGCCATGGGCCAATTCAGGGTCCAGCAGGCGCAGGACGGGCAGCGCCAGGTATTTCACCACATCGTCCATCATGGTCATGGAGCGAGCCCTCGGGCGGCCTCAGACGCTCCCTGAGCGACCTTTTCGGCCTTATCGAGTTTCTGGAGGGCCCCGGCGACGTCATGGCCTCCCTGGGCGTCCAGGGGCAGATCAACTACGCCGATCACAGCATCGAGGGCGAGCGGGCCATAGAGATGAGGAAACAGGTCTCGACCCCGCGAGGGTTCCCATTTGAGCTGGTCACCCAGCGCGTCCGCGTTTACGGCGACCAGCACCAGGCCCTCCTGGCCGGCGAAATGCTTGGCAAGCGTCCCCGCGAGCTGCTCAGCCGCCGAGAAGTGGATGAAGCCGTCGCGCAGGTCGTCCGCGGAGCCCTCATAGCGCCGGGCGCGCTCCGCCTGCTGCCATGCGCCTCGCGCCGCAATCTTGTAGATCAGGGTTGGCATCAAGGAGAAGCGTAGCGGGCGGCTATCGGGGGAACAAGGAGCGGTTGCGAAACTCGGATATCTCGCGCCTACCCCAACCCCTCCCCCTCCAATGCTTGTCCGATCAGCGCCCGCGTCTCGTCGACCCCATAAAGTTCGACGAAGTTGCCGAAGCGGGGGCCTTGGGACTGGCCCAGCAGCACTTCGTAGAGCGCCTTGAACCAGTCGCGCAGCGGCTCGAAGTTGTGCGCCTTGCCGACCTCGTAGACCACCGTCTGGATTTCCTCGCCCGATGCGCCTTTGGGAAGCGCGCCCAGCTTCTCCGATAGCTCCTCCAAGGCCGCGCGCTCTTGGGTACTTGGCGCCCGGTAGGTCTTGGCCGGGCGCACAAAGTCGTGGAAATAGCGGATCGCGTAGCCGACCAGCTCGTCGAGCAGGGGATGGCCCTCCGGCGTCGCCTCGCCCGCATAGCGGCGGATGAAGCCCCAGAGCACGTCCCGGTCTTCCGAGTTGGATGCCGACACCAGGTTCAGCAGCAGGTTGAAGGAGATCGGCAGCTCGGCCGCGGGCGGGTGGCCGGCATGGATGTGCCAGACTGGGTTCTTTAGCTGGGCTTCCGTCTCCTCGGCCCCGTATTTGCCCAGAAACGTCAGATACTCGTCGACATTTTTCGGGATCACGTCGAAATAGAGCCGCTTCGCCTTGCGGGGCGATTGATACATGAAGAGGCCCAGGCTTTCGGGGCTCGCATAGCTGAGCCACTCGTCGATGGTGATGCCGTTGCCGCGCGACTTTGAGATCTTTTCGCCGTTCTCATCGAGAAACAGCTCGTAGGAGAAGCCTTCCGGAGGCGTGCCCCCGAGAATGCGGGCGATCTTGCTCGACAGCGTCACCGAGTCGATCAGATCCTTCCCCGCCATCTCGTAGTCGACCTTGAGCGCGACCCAGCGCATCGCCCAATCGGCCTTCCATTGCAGCTTGCAGGCGCCGCGCGTGACGGGGACCGTGACCCGCTCGCCCGTCTCGGGATCGTCGTATGAGACCGTGCCAGCATCGCAATTGCGCTCGACAATGGCAACCTGCAACACTTTGCCCGTGCGCGGACAGACGGGGAGGAACGGCGAATAGGTCTTGCGGCGCTCTTCGCCCAGCGTCGGCAAGATCACCTGGATGACCTTCTCGTAGTTTGCCAAGACGCTCAGAAGAGCCTCGTCGAAGCGCCCCGAGCGGTAGCATTCGGTTGCCGACAGGAACTCATACTCGAAGCCGAAGGCGTCCAGGAACGCCTTCAGTCGCGCATTGTTGTGGGCCCCGAAGCTCTCGTGATCGCCGAAGGGATCGGGAACGGAGGTTAGCGGCTGGTCCAGATGCTGGGTGAGCATCGCCTGGTTGGGGACGTTGTCGGGCACCTTGCGCAGCCCGTCCATGTCGTCGGAGAAGCAGATCAGCCTGGTCGGCAGGTCCGATAGGCAGCTAAAGGCATGGCGCACCATGGTGGTGCGGGCGACCTCGCCGAAGGTGCCGATATGGGGCAATCCGGAAGGCCCGTAGCCGGTCTCGAAGATCACCGTGTCGGGCGTTTCTTTTAGCTTCTCCAGCCGGGCCAGCAGCTTGCGCGCCTGATCGAACGGCCAAGCCTTGCTCGCAAGCGCGGCCTCGCGCAGCTCGGCCGCGATCCCGGTCTCTGGTTCGGCAAGGGACATATGCACCTTAGGCCCGCATCAGCGGGTTGATCTGACAGCACTGAAGAATCCCGGGCGAGCCTAGGGGCCGCCCCGTGGGCCGTCAACGGATAGGGCTTGACGCTCGCGCGGGAGACTTTAGAGATGCACTTCTCGTGCCGCCACGCGGCGAATAAAGGGGAGACAAGAGGTCCAATGGCGCAAGTTCTTACCCATCACGACGCCTTGATCTATGTGATGGTCACCATGTCGGCGGTGGACCGGCGGATGACCGATAACGAGCTCGCCCGGATCGGCAATATCGTCAACAATCTCCCCGTCTTCGACAATTTCGACAACGAAAAGCTGGTGCAGCGGGCGGAGGATTGCGGCGAGATGCTGAGCGCCGATGGCGGGCTGGATGCGGTGCTCGAGCTGGTCGCCAGTGGGCTGCCCGAAAAGCTCTATGAGACGGCCTACGCGCTCGCGGTCGAGGTGGCGGCCGCCGACCTTGCCGTGGGCCAGGAAGAGCTGCGCTTTCTGGAGATGTTGCAGGACAAGCTCGGCCTCGATGCGCTGGTCAAGACCGCGATCGAACGGGGTGCCAGAGCCCGCCACACGGTCGCCTAGGCATCACAAATTCGCGTCTTCCCATTGCGCGCGGGGGTAGAGGCCCCATATGCTCATGGCTATAGCGGGGTTTTGAGCGCGAGCGTGGCGCACACCCGCTTGCACGCAGCACCCCGAACAAGACATCCCAGCCTAGGGAGCGTGCCATCATGAACCAGATACTTGTTGGGCTCGCCGCCTTCGCCATCGTCCTAGGTGCGGGCGATTGGCAGCAGTCGGCGGAAGCCAAGATCAGATGCGTCAACCAGTGGCAAATCGTGAACGGCCAGAAGATCTCGACGCCCTATTGCGAGGACGCCTATCTGGCCCGCGTCGCGCAGCAGTCGGGCATGCGGGTCTCGGCCAACGCGATCCGGCAAAATCCGCTGACCAAGGAAAAGGCCTGCGCGCTAGTCGGGTCCGACATTCGGGTGCAGTCGATCTGCGCCGGTCTGACCTATGACAACGGCCGCGGACGCTTTTGAGCAAACCGCAACGCAGTCTAGATTTTTCAGTTAAGCGTTTAAGTGCACCGGGGTGTCCTCAGCGGCGCCCCGGTTTCTTTTGGCCCGCGCGGCGTGACTCACACTCACTCGATGCCGGCCAAAAAACAAAGGCCCGACATGGGGATCGGGCCTAGCTGTGAAGGAATGTTGAATTGCGATTATCGTACCGGCATCGCCTTCGCCATTGCAACCAAAACGACACTATCGGGGCAAAGATTTTCCCTAAGCGTTGCAAATCTGCATCAGCTTTGTAAGCCGCCTGTTATCCCAGACGGCCTGATCGGCGCCCCGGTTCTTATCTGGCCCGCCCGGCAGGACTCGAACCTGCAACCTTCGGATTCGAAGTCCGACGCTCTATCCAGTTGAGCTACGGGCGGCGGTAAGATTTTATCTTAATTTACAATGGATTGAATGTTCTGATGTCGCATTTGTTGTATCAGAGTATTCCGCGACATGGTGCAACATGGTTCCATTGATTTTCAACGAGTTACGCCGGGTGCCCGCTAATCCATGCAACATGATCGCAACATGATGCCCGCCTGGTCCGGCACAAATTTGGGCACCAATGCCTTGGCCACCATGAAGCGCTGAGAAGGAGAAGGTAGATGCTTAGCGATGACATCTTATCCCGGCTTGCGGAACTCTCGGAAACCGACCGTAAGCTGGACGCTGAGATTTGCGCCGCGCTGATAGGTGATGGCGTGGGAGCAACCAGCTCGGGCCTGATCGTCGTTCCCGCGGCAGACGGCAAGAACACGTGCTTGCCCGCTCCAGAAATCACCAGGGAAATCGTCAAGGCGCGGGAATTGATGAAAGACAGCTAACAGGGAAATGCTATCGCACGAGTTAGCCGGGCCAAGCCTCAGCCGGCACTGTCGTAGTTATAGATCACGGCCTTGCGGACCCATCGCCCGTCGCCCTGTTTGTGGAGCAGCAGCATCTGCTTGCCGGTGATGTCGGGACGCCCCTCGGCGCTCCAGACCGTATCGTTGGTCACCACCGCCAGCCCGCCGCTGCCCTCGATGCGCCAGTTGGAATGGGTGATGGAGACGGCATCGTCGTAATTCGCCTGGAGGAAACTGAGAATCCGTTCGCGGCCATCGACCTTTGCATGGCCCGGGGGCATTAGGACGCCGTCCTCGGTCCAGTACTCGGCCTCGGTGGCAAATTCCTTCTCGATGAGGCTTCGGGTAAAGGTCTCGATGCTCGCCTCGACCGCGCTCTTCTCAGATGCCAGCCAATCGTTTCCACCCATGGCAACTCCCCTTCCATATACCGCCGATGCGGCCCACCGGCGGGACCGCCGCTCGTTCTACCATGTAGCCAAGTGGAAGTTGAGCTACGGGCAGCGGTGAGAATTTCACTTGGCTTCCACCGAATTGCAGCTGAGCGGGTTCAGCCCGGAGTATCCGAATTGTAGAGCACGGCCTTGCGGATCCATTTGCCGTCCGCCCGTTTGGCCAGCAACATCATCTGCTTGGCCTTGCCTCCACCCGCATCCGACTCCCAGCGCACATCATTGGTTATCACCGCCAAATCGCCGCTACCGTCGATCCGCCAGTTGGTTAGGGACATCGAATCCACGGCATGAAAATGCTCCCGGACAAAGGCCAGAATCTGATTCCGGCCTTTGATGTGCGGATGTCCGGGCGGCATCAAAACGCCGTCCTCGGTCCAATACTCAGCCCAGGCGTCAAAGTCGCCCTTAACGAGACACTGGGTGAAATCTTCTACCGATGCCTTGACGCCGCTCGCTTCCGATTTGCTGAACATCCAGGCAACAACCCCCGCTTATGCTTGTGCTGCGCCAGCGACCATCCGGCCCCAACCGCCGGGCGCTGGTACTCCGTGTCGGCCGTTTCAGTCTTCCCCGGTTGGGGAAAACCGCTTCTTGAGACGCATGCCCACAAGCAGAGCCGCACCAATCGATATCAGCACGCCGAATGGGTAGAACCGCCCGGTCAGGATATATATGAGTGTCCAGAGCAGGAGCAGAATCGTAGCTCCCGCGAAGGCGCTCAGCAAGATAATGGACTTATCGCTCATCTGTCCCAGAAGACCCAATCGCCTGCGTCACCGAGAGATTATTCGCACGTTCAATGCCCAGACAAGACCCCGACGCCGGGGCTCAACCATCCAGCAGGGCGGAAGCGATCTGCCTCCATTCCTCCTTGAGAGGCGCGGAGCAAATTAGCTTGTCCACCTTCCGGTACCAATAGGCCGCGTTCGCGTCGTCGCCGTCAACCCGGTGCAAATAGGCATGCACCCATTCGGAATCCCGATCGTTATGGCTCTGCGCGGTCCGGTGCGCACCCTCCCAGTCGCCCTTCGCCTCATACCACAACGCCCGTAGGGCAGGCGTGAGAGCGGCCGGGGGCTCGTCCTCTTTCAGTGATGCGACCAAAGCGGTGAGATCCATTGGGTGACCTGTAGTGCAAGAATTGAGCAAGCTTCGGCGCGAACGCCGGTGCTGCAATTCATTGTAGAGCAGATTCCCAAGCGCTAAGGTCGCTATTCGCAGATTGGGAGGTGAATATGCGCCTAGGCTTATCCTTGACGTTGATGACCGTACTGGCGAGCCTGCTGCTGGGCTGCGCGCCCGAGGGCGCCATAATGGTGCCGGTGCTGTTCTAGGCGAGACCGCGCGGGCCTCGCACCAATTTGCCGGGTAACCGGCCGGGAAGAACTCGCCTGATCCGGGCGGGCTCTAGGGCCGTGTCGTCTCGCTTGGGCGTCTGGGCCTGAGACTTTCGAGCACCTCTCCAAGCAGAGCCTGGTTGGCTTCGATGTAAGCGTCGCCCGCCTTCTCGATCCGCTCGATATTGGGTTGGGAGGGATCGAAGGGGCTCACATGCGCCATTGGCACCGCCAGCCTGAAAGCCTTTAGCTTTACGATCGTCCCGACCGTCTCAAGGGTCTCCAGCGAGTCGGTGCTGAGATCCGCCTGTCCTTTGAAAATCATGCGGAACACGGGCGTGAGCCACGCGATAAACCCGGCATTGACCGGCGGGTTGGTCGTTGGCTGCTTTTTCGGTGTCGGCCCAATGGATACCACCACGACCTCCGACGTCGGATCGCGGGCCAGGACGTATTCGAAGGCCCGATGGGCGGGGTTGTTCAAGATGAAACCCGCATCGTCATAGATACCCACATATTGGCTATTCCCAAGCAGGTGGACGCCTGGAAACATGCCGGGCACGCTGGTCGCCGCCGCGAGCAGCGGCCCGAGCCTCAGATTCGCCTCCGGTTCCCTCACATTGATGAATTCATGCAGGCCGGAGTCCTTGCGCGAATAGGTGGGGATCATCATCGGCCGCAGCAGGGCGCCGAATCTAGTGCCCTGGAAGACCTCCCGGGATTCGATGAATTTGGCGTGATTGAAGAAGCGCGGCCCCAACAGGCCGTTCAGCGTCAAAACCTTATGATAGGCGGGCACATGGAAAATTTGCCGCGACAGATCGAGATAGATCTTTTCGATTTCCTTAGCGTCGTATCTTGGCTTGCCGTTTTCATCCGGCGCCAGCAGCAGCGCCCCGATGATCGCCCCGGTCGATGTGCCGGCAACGAAGTCGAACATCTCCGCGATCGGACGTCCCGACTTTTTCTCCAGATCTTTCAGTATCTCGAGCCAGGCCAGCCCATAGAGGCCCCCGCCATCAAGCGCCAGGATCCGCACCTTGCCCGGATCGTCAGGCGCCCAGGCGGCCGGCGGCGCGAACTCCGAGCGCGGCGGCCAGCCATCGAGCCTCGACTGGTAATGGGCGAAAGCGTTGTAGGCCAGCGCCGCGCCCGCAAACAGAACGATAGCTCCCCCGACGGCGGCCAGCAGCCGCACTGCGATGCGCCAAATCATGGGCTCGTCACCTGATGATACCGCCGCCCGTTCCCACCCCTATTGCAGCCCGCTGGACTGCTCGGCCCCCGCCGGGGCGAGCGCTTCCAAGGCTTGCACGAGGTCGGGCGGCTCCGAGGCCACGTAGTCGCGTCCCGTCTTCCGGAGCTTGTCGATATTGGCTTTGGAAGTGTCGAATACGCCGCCATGCCGGTGCAGCGGAACATCGAGCCTATAGGCCTTCAGGTCCACAATGGAGTTGAGGTCATCCAAGGTCTCCAGGGAGTTCGTACTGACACGGGCCTGCCCGGTGGAGGCCATGATGAACATCGGTCCCAGCCAGTCCACGATGCCCCCTGAAGTCTCAACATCGGCTGAAACGTCGATCGACATGTTCGATCCGATCGAGACCACGATGAATTCCACGCGGGGGTCGCGTTCCAGCGCGAGCTCGAACGCCCTGTGGGCCGGATTGTTCAGAATGAGCGCCGCATCGTTGTAGATGCCCTCAAAGTCGGTGTGGCCAGTCAGATGAACGCCCGGGAACATGCCGGGCACGCTGGTCGCCGCGGCGAGCAGGGCCCCGAGGCTCAGATTGGCGTCGGGCTCGCGCATATTGACGAACAGATGCAGGTCCGAGGTCCCGCGCGAATAGGTGGGGATCATCATCGGCCGCAGCAGCTCGCCGAACCTATAACCTTTGAAAACCTCTTTGGATTCCACGAACTTACCGTGGTTGAGGAAGCGCGGCCCCAGCACGCCCCGCAACGTGAATATCCGGTGATAGAGCGGCGTCTCGAAGATCCCGCGCGAGAGCTCCGAATAGAGCCTTATGACGTCGTCGACGGTGTATTTCGGTTTGCCGTTCTCATCGGGCAACAACAGCATCGCTCCGATAATCGCTCCGGTAGAGGTGCCGGCGACAAAGTCGAACATTTCGGCGATGGGGCGGCCCGAGGCTTGCTCGAGATGCTTGAGGATCTCCAGCGATACCAGGCCGTGCATAGCACCGCCATCGATTGCCAATATGCGAATCTTGTCCGGATTGTCGGGCGCCCAGGGCACGGGCGGCGCAAAGTCCGAGCGGGGCGGCCAGGCGTCGAGCCTGGACTGATAGTGGACGAAGTAATTATAGGTCGCCACGACCCCGACAAACAGCACCAGGGCCAGGCCGATCGCCTCGAATAAGTGCCTGATAGCGCGCCAATTCATGGAGCTTTACCTCGCGAAGCCGCCTGAGAATGCCAGTTGCCGATGCCGATTCACAAGGGCCGGATGGGCGCGGGCCATGGCTCGGACCGCATAGCACGCCGGATGCCCCCTTACTGCGGCCCATTGATCCGTTCGCCGGCCGAACCGGTGACGGCTTTCAGCGCGTCGGTCACTTCCTGCGGATTCTTCGCCACATAGTCCTGGCCGACCTTCCTGAGATGATCGATGTTTGCTTTGGAAGTATTAAAGGCGCCACCTCCCCCTCTCAGCGGCGCGTTGAGCGTATAGGCCTTGATGTTCACCACCGAGCCGATGTCCTCAAGCGTCTCCAGCGACCACGAGGCGACCTCGAACTGCGCCTTGAATGCCATAGTAAGCAACGGAATCAACCAGTCCGCCATTCCGCCGGAGGCGTCCATCTCAGGGGGCACCACGATGGTCATGTTTGTCCCCACCAGGACGACGATGAATTCAGCGTTCGGGTCGCGCTTTAGCGCATATTCGAAGGCTCTGTGGGCCGGGGCGTTCATGATCATCGCACCGTCGTTATACATGCCCTCATAGTCCTCGTGGCCCAGCAGCCAAACGCCTGGAAATATACCGGGCACGCTGGTCGCCGCCGCGATCAGCGGTCCCAGGCTCAAGTTTGCATCGGGTTTCTTCAAATTGTTGAATAGATGCAGGCCCGATTTCTCGCGCGAATAGGTGGGAACCATCATCGGGCGTAAAAGCTCGCCGAATCTATATCCTCTGAAAACGTCAGTAGAGTCGATGAACTTGACGTGGTTGAGGAAGCGTGGACCCAACACTCCATCCAGCGTGAAGATCCGATGATAGAGCGGAACCGTGAAGATCCCTTTCGATAGCTTCACGTAGATCTCTATGACTTCTTCGGCGCTGTGTTTGGGTTTGCCGTTTTCATCCGGGACCAACAGCAAAGCGCCGATGATGGCCCCGGTCGAGGTGCCGGCGACAAAGTCGAACATTTCGGCGATGGGGCGGCCTGAGCTTTCCTCGAGATGCTGCAGAATCTGCAGCGAGACGAGGCCGTGCATGCCCCCGCCATCGATCGACAATATGCGAATCTTGTCCGGATTGTCGGGAGACCAGGATTTCGCCGGGATGAAGGCAGAACGCGGCGGCCAGCCCTCGAGCCGCGACTGATAATGCACGAACTGGTTGTAGGCCAGCGCTAGACCGGCAAACAGCACCACGACCACGCCGATCGCCTCGAACAGCCGCCTGAGCGCGCGCCAGATCATCGCGATTCACCCCATGGTTGACTTGCAACCATGCCAGGGTTTGGCCCGAATGACTAGAATCGGCGCGGTAACGGAATATATATATGGCGAAATATCAGTAACTTACCGGACTTAAGCGGTCAGCACCCAGGCCCGAGTCACCCAACGGTCCCAATTTCTCCACACGCTCGACGCATTCGTGATGCAAGGACACCCAAGAGCTGGCCCCAAATCGCCCCGGATCTGAGGCGCCATCATATGACCCGAACTCTTCCCCTTGCCTGGACTGCCGCGTTCACGCTGCTATTGCTGATCGCCGCGCCCGAACCTGCCACCAACCTGCCGCTGCAGGTCGGCACCACCGCATCGGTCAAGAAAGAAGTGGTCGGCAGGCTCGAAGACAGCGCCCGCATGCTCCAAGAGGGCGATGAGGTCCATCTGGAAGAGCTGATCGAGACCTCCGCCGATAGCGAGGGCGAGTTCGTGCTGCGCGATGACACCAAACTGGCGCTCGGCCCCAATTCGCAAATCACGCTCGACCGCTTCGTCTATGACCCCGAAGCCAAAGACGGCGACATCGTCATCAACGCCACCAAGGGCGCGTTCCGCTTCATCACCGGTTCGGCCAAGAAATCGGCCTACACCATCAAGACGCCGGTAGCGTCGATCGGCGTGCGCGGCACGGTGTTCGACGGCTATGTGAACGATGACGGCGAGATCGCGGTGCTGCTGATGGATGGCGAGGTCGACATCTGCAATGAGGGCCGCGATTGCCGCCGGCTGAACCGCACCGGCTATTTCCTGCATGTCGGACGGGGCGGCGTGCTCGGCAAAATCCGCAAATGGGACGGCTCATTCATGAAGGGCGTTGCCTTTGGACGGGCCTTCCCCTTTGTCGGCCGTAGGCTGAAGATCGACCGGGTGCGGCGCTTCAAGCGGGCTGACCTGATGGGCAAGGCCTTGCGCGGCCGGGTGCCCGTCAAGACTCGTGCAATACGCAAGCTCAATCGCGCCAGACCCCGTATCCGCCGCCCGCGAATCCCAGGTTTCGGGCGCTAACAGGCGCCGTTCCAATCTATATCGGGGCGGATACCCCTTCCGCGAGCTTCGCTCTAAGCGTCTGAAATCATTGGCCCAGCCACCCGCACCCTTGAGGCCGGGGCCCGGCGCGCTCATATTCAATTGATGCAATCGCTATTCCGGCCTCTCTTGAGGCGCTAAAGGCTTAGGCATGTTGGATCTGGGCAATCTCGGCGACACGGCGATCCGGCTCTCGGCCTTCGCCGGCATCTTCGTGGTGATGGCTCTGCTCGAGCTGCTGATCCCGAAGCGCAGACTGGGGCATTCCAAGGGACATCGCTGGTTCACCAACATTGCGATCGGCGGCTTCGACTCCCTGATCGTGCGGCTGATGGCGTTGATCGTGATCCCGCTCTCGGCGGTGGCTGCCGCGCTTTGGGCCGAATCCGCCGGCTTGGGCCTGCTGAACTGGTTCGGCCTGCCCTATTGGCTGAACGTCCTGATCGCGGTCGTGGTGCTGGATCTGGCGATCTATGGCCAGCACGTGATCTCCCACAAGGTGCCGATGTTCTGGCTGCTGCACCGGGTGCATCATTCGGACGTCGATTTCGACGTGACCACAGCAATCCGGTTTCACCCAATCGAGATCGCGCTTTCCATGCTTTGGAAGATCGTGGTGGTGATCGCCATTGGCGCGCCGGCGGCGGCCGTCGTGTTGTTCGAGATCATCCTGAATGGTTGCGCCATGTTCAACCATTCGAATGTCGACCTGCCCAAGCCCCTCGACCGGTTGCTTCGAACATTCCTCGTGACGCCCGATTTCCATCGGGTGCACCATTCGGTGATCCACCGCGAGACCGACTCCAATTACGGCTTCAACCTTTCGATCTGGGACCGGATGTTCGGCACCTACACGCCCCAGCCCTCGAAGGGCCACCAGGGCATGACGATCGGGCTCACGCCCTATCAGAGTGAACGGCCGACGGGACTGGCGTGGAGCCTGCTTCTGCCATTTCAGCCAGGCGGCTCACGGATCGGCAAGTCGGCCAAGCCGCCCGCTTCCCTGGAAACCTCCAGCCCGCCTCAGAGCACGCTGAAGGGGAAATAGCGCAGCAGCAGCTCTTCGTAACGGCCGCTGGCGCGCACCCGGGCCAGCCCATAATCCAAGACCTGACGCATCTTGCGGTTGCCCCGCAGCACCGCGATCCCGACGCCCTCGCCGAAATACCGGCTCTCGGTGAAGGGCCCGCCGATGAAAGCGCAACAATTCTGCGATGAAGTGCCGTTGACCCAGAACATTTGCGATATGCCGTCGCCGAACATCAGATCGATCTCGCTTGCCTTGAGCGCCTCCATCGCCTTACCCGCCCGGTCGAAGGGCACGATTTCGGATTCACTGAAGAAGTCGGCCAGAAAAGCTTGATGGGCGCTGTTGGCGACGACGCCGATCTTGGCGTCCTCCAACGCCTCCTGAGTGACCTCTTCATACTCACCCTTGCGCATGATGAAGCGCGCGGGCGTGTGATAGTAGGCCTCCGTAAAATCGAGATCTTCCAGTGTTTGCTTGCTGGGGCGAATGGAAGCGATCACGGCATCCGCCTCTTGGCGCTTCAGGGTGGGCACCAGCTCCGCCCAGTCCAGCGGAACCACATCGCATTCCACGACCAGTTCGTCGCAAACGGCGCGGGCCAGGTCCACGTTGAAGCCGGTCAGCGCGCCTTCCTCGTCATAGTAATTGAATGGCGGATAATCGCTGTCGGTGAGGAATCGGATGCGATCGATATCCTGATAATCGGGCTTGGGCCGGCGCACGTCGCTGCTTTCGGGCGCCGTCGGCGCGCTCTCGCCCTCCTGCGCCAGACCGGCGCCAGGGAGGCAAAGGGCCAGCGCGCAAACAAGCGCCACTGCCCGCAACAGTCCCGTCAGCATCGATGGTGTTTTGTTCCGCATCGGCCTCAAATTGACACAACCGAGCGAAGACGAAAAGATCGATGTGCACCGGCGCTTTCGTACCGCGCCGGGCCGGAGAATCAGCGCTACCCATGGACCAGATCAACCACGGACAACTGATGGCGGATCTCTCGCCCTCCGAGCGCGAGGATCTGTTGCAGCAATCGAACGCACCGGGCCTGGCGCGATTAGCGGGCCATTTGGGCCCGATTGCGTTGCTCGGCGCGGCGATCATTCTGCGCGTTCCCTATTGGCCGCTTCTGATTCTGCCCCAGGGAATTCTGATCGCCTTCCTGTTCTGTCCGTTGCACGAAGCAATCCATAGAACCGCCTTCCGGTCCGATCGGCTCAATGCCGTCACCGCCCATATCGCCGGCTTTCTGAAGCTAATGTCACCGCGCTGGTTCGGCTACTTTCACAATGCCCACCACGCCTACACCCAAGATCCCGATCGCGATCCGGAACTCGCCACGCCCAAGCCACAGACATTCGGCCAATACCTCTATTACCTCACCGGACTCAGCGAGTGGACATCGCGAATTCGCATCCTGCTGACGAACGCAGCTGGCCGAAACGCCGATTCCTTCGTGCCCGATCGCGCGCGATACAAGGTGACCCGCCAAGCGCGAATCTATCTTGGGCTCTATGGCGCCCTTATCGGGTTTTCGCTCCTGGCGGGATCGACGGCACTGCTCTGGGCCTGGGTGATCCCGGCCCTGGTTGGCCAGCCATTCCTGCGGGCCTATCTGCTCGCCGAGCACGGGCTGTGCCCCTATGTGGCCAATATGCTGGAAAACACCCGCACGACGTTCACCACGCGCCTGATCCGGCTGATCGCCTGGAACATGCCCTATCACGCCGAGCACCACGCCCAACCCTCGGTGCCGTTCCACAAGCTTCCCGATCTGCACGCCTTGGCGCGGAGCCAACTCCGTGTGACCCAGAACGGCTATCTATCGTTCAATAGAAAATACCTGGCCGCCATCGAGCGCGGAGACGTGCGCTAAGAACGTTCGCAATCGAGGATGCGGCCGATCCTATCGAATTTTGGCTTGTGTCAGGTCGCCCAGGTGATCGGCGATTTCGCGGTCGGGAATACCGGTCAGATCCTTCGGAACTTCGCTTCCGATCGCGGCCTTCACGCCCTTTGAGAGCGTCTGACGCAGATCGCCAAGGGTTGCCGGCGAGGCCGCGATCACCAGCCGGTCAAAGGCCTTCTGGGCGCGTTTCTTTTCCAGGAAGTCGGCCAGATGACGGGCGAACTCGGCCTTGCGGTGGCGGTGGGGACTGGTCTTAGGCTCCATTGCATGCCGGCCCGTCCCATGGGAATCGAAGGTCCGCCCCGGTCTATCGGCTTCAATGTCGCGATTGGGCGCATCGTCCGCGCCAAATTCACACCCCGGCACGGGCTGTAAAGCCTCGCCCTTGCCATCCGATTGCAGGATGCGGGCGCGAGCGCCGTCGGCTATCAAAATCCACGTCTTGACTGGTTTTTTCGGCATGTTGAGTCAAGTCCTTAATCTCCGCGCCAACGGGCGGGATTTCGTATGATGCCGAACCTATGGCAAATCTCACGCGGTTTATTGATTGGCGTCAAGCCGGAGGGTGCCGAAGGGGACACGAATAACCTGATGTCGGAGCGAGCCATTCCGAGCAAGCAGCGCGAGGCGACAGCCGCCAACGGTCAGGAAGCTGTGATCGCGTTTCTGAGCGACCCCACCAGCTACGCCGCCACCATCGACCGGGTCGAGCGTATAGACACCCACGCCGCCTTCGTGTTTCTGGCCGGAAACCAAGCCTACAAGATCAAGCGCGCCATCAAGCTTCCCTATCTCGACTTTTCGACGCTGGAAAAACGGGCCCGTGTTTGCGAGCGGGAAGTCGAAATCAATTCCCGAACCGCGCCCGAACTTTATTTGGGCGTGATCCCGATCACCCGGGACCCCGATGGGCGCCTCTGCCTCGGCGGCGAGGGCGAGCCGGTCGAATGGGCGATTGTGATGGAGCGCTTCGACCAGGATTGCCTGCTCGACCATATGGCCGCCAAGGGCGAGCTCGATCTGGCGCTGATTGCCAAGCTCGCCGAGCACATCGCGGCATTTCACGCCGCAGCCGAGCCTGACCCCGATGCCGACGGCGTCAAGGTGATAGCAAACGTGGTCGGCGACACGGTTTCGACCTTTGAAGCTGCAGGCGACGTGTTGCCGGCGGATGCGGTTGAGCGCTATGGCGAGGCCATTCACGGCGCGCTTGCAGGCCAGTCTGACCTGCTACGCCAGCGGGCGAAACGGGGATATGTGCGCCTCTGTCACGGCGACCTGCATCTGCGCAATATCGTGCTGTTGCAGGGCGAACCGACGCTTTTCGACGCCATCGAATTCGATGACGAGATGGCGACCATAGACGTGCTCTATGACCTCGCCTTTCTGCTGATGGATCTGTGGCATCGCGGCCTGAAGCCCCACGCCAATCTGCTGAACAATCTCTATTTGGCGCGGGCGGGCGAGGCGCAAGACCTGGCGGGGCTTGCCGCGTTGCCCCTGTTTCTGTCATGCCGCGCGGCGGTCCGGGCCATGGTGGGGCTGCATTTTCTGCCCAATGTGGCCGCACCCGACCGCGCTGAAACTATCCAAGGAATTCAGGGCTATTTCGAGCTGGCGGGCCAATTGCTCCAGCCTGAGCCGCCGCGGCTGGTGGCGGTCGGCGGCCTTTCGGGCGCCGGCAAGTCCACGCTGGGCATGGGCCTGGCGCCCGGTTTCGGCGCGGTTCCAGGTGCATTGCATTTGCGCAGCGACGTGGAGCGCAAGCGTCTGTTTCGAGTGAAGCTAACCGACCGGCTCGGGCAAGACGCCTACCGCCCGGCCGTCAACGCCCGCGTTTATCACGAGCTGAATCGCAGGGCCAAAGCAGCGCTGGAGGCGGGCCAGTCGGTGCTGGTGGACGCGGTGTTCCTGCGCGCCGAAGAGCGGGCGAACTTGCAGGCGGTTGCCGACGATCTCGGGGTGCCGTTTTCCGGGATCTGGCTAAGCGCACCTGAAGACGTGCTGCTGGCGCGCGTCGCCGGTCGCGAGGGCGATGCCTCCGATGCCACACCTATCGTGGTGAAAAAGCAGCTCAGCTTGCCGACGGGTCCGATCTCGTGGGCTCCGGTCGAGGCCGGCGGCCCGCCGGAGGCCGTGATAGGCCGATCCTTGAATGTCTTGGAGATCGAGAACTGAGCTGGGCTTGGAGCGCGGCGCGGTCGCGCAGCGTCTAGGCATCGACGCAGAGCGAAGCCAGGGCTTCCGGCAGATCGCTTAAGCTGTCGACCACCGCATCGGGGCCGAGCTGCGCCGCGGGCACCTTGCTGTAACCGTGGCTCACCAGAATGACCGGAATGCGCGCGGCGCGGGCCGCGTCCAGGTCAACCTTGGAATCGCCGATCATGACAGTGCGCTCCGCCGAGCCTCCCGATTTTTCCACCGCCTCCCATAGGGCCGCGGGATCGGGTTTGCGCGGGCGCTTGGCGTGACCGCCCAGAATCGCCTCGAAATAATGGGCGATGCGCAGCTTTTCCAGAATGTCCTTGGCAATGGGCTCAAGCTTGTTGGTGCAAATGGAGAGCTTCATGCCGGCCGCCCTCAGGGCGTCTAGCACCGGTTTGGCGCCTGGATAAAGCTCGGTGTCGACCACCGCATTCTTCGCATAATGAGCCTCGAAGGTGCGCGTCGCCTCTTCCAGCTTCCGGTTCGTTATCCTACAGCCTGCCTCTCGAAATCCGCGCTCTACCAGTTTTGGGATTCCGCCGCCGATCAGCAAGCTGACCGTCTCCATGGTCAACGGCGCGACGCCGTAGCGGTCCATGGTGTGGTTCAGGGAGTGGGCCAGGTCTGGCGCGCTGTGGACCAGGGTCCCATCCAGATCGAAGATCAGGGTGTCGTGCATCAGCGCCCGCATCCACAATGGTTGGCCGGAACCACTAGGCCGGTTCCTCGTTTTCTTCCTTCGTGGCGATGTCGAAGACCCGGCTCGCCAGGATGTCGGAGGCATCGATGGTCGAGAGCTCGTCCGCGCCGAGGGGACCCTGGGCAGAATCGAACAGCCGGTTCGCCTGGCGCAGCCGCGCCCGGTCCAACGCGTTGCGGATTGAGCGCGCATTGGCGAAATGGGGCTGCAACCGGCGCCGCCCCACATAGTCGGCCAACGCGGTGCGGCCCGTCTCCGAAAGCTGGTAATTCTGCTGCTTCAGCATCTTTTCGGCGATCGCCAGCAGCTCCTCATTCGAGTAGTCGGGGAAGTCGATATGGTGAGCAATGCGCGAGCGAAATCCTGGATTGCTTTCGAAGAAGCGGTCCATGCGCTCGGTGTAGCCGGCCAGGATCACCACCAGGTCGTCGCGCTGGTTCTCCATGATCTGGAGCAGGATTTCGATCGCTTCTTGGCCGTAGTCGCGCTCGTTCTCGGGCCGATAGAGGTAATAGGCCTCGTCGATAAAGAGCACGCCGCCCATGGCCTTCTTCAGGATCTCTTTGGTCTTGGGCGCGGTGTGGCCGATATATTGGCCGACCAGATCGTCACGGGTCACCGTGACCAGCTGGCCGGTGCGGATATAGCCCAGCCTGTGCAGCAGGTCGGCCATCTTCATCGCCACCGTGGTCTTTCCGGTGCCGGGATGGCCAGTGAAGCTCATATGCAGGGTCGGCGTTTCATGCGCCAATCCGAGCCGCTTCCGGGCCTGCTCCACGAGCAGCAAGGCGGCAGTCTCGCGGATCCGCTTCTTGACCGGACCCAAACCGATCAGCTCCTCGTCGAGCTCGCGTAGTAGCTCGCCGACGCCCGAGGCTTTATACGCCTCGCGCAGATCGATTTCGGTCTCCGACGGCGCGGTCTGCTCCGCGCCGTCCTCGACAGGCTGATCCTTTGGTTCAGGTTCGGCCATTGCTGAATGCCGCCTCGCTGTTGCTGTCTCGGCACCCAACGCCCGGGCGCCGCTTGTCCGTCCGCTACGTCTGGTAACGCTCGCCCTCCGGCTTTCCGGCGGCATAGGTACGGGTCTGGTAGCGCACCATGCGGCCCCGCGACTCCTGCCGTTCCAGCGTGAAGCCAGGCTCTTCCTTCGGCCGGTTCACGATGAAGGAAAGCTTCACCGATTCCCAGCCATGGGTTGAGTCAAAGGCCGAGAGCCTGATGTAGAGGTGGCCATAGACCTTACGGCACTCATTGAGCTCATAGATAACGGCCGCCGGGTCGTTGGAGTCGAACATCGGATGGCCCCACATTTCCCAATAGGTGTTGCGGGGATGAGGGTCGTCGGTGAACTCGAGGCTCACCGCCCAGCCATTGGCAATGCAGTAATTCACCTGCGCGGCGATTTGATCGTCGGTCAGGTCGGGCA